>SAMEA3663015__coassemble_129_pt1 | contig 61914 bp, 50 predicted proteins | sample SAMEA3663015__metabat2_low_PE_032 | metagenome-assembled genome bin SAMEA3663015 (sample SAMEA3663015) | pig gut metagenome | biome: pig gut; feature: pig-associated habitat; material: faeces | place: France | collected 2012 | reverse complement strand
TGACTCCATGCTTTCACCCGTTATCGACTCAACACTGGGTCAGAGATGCCGCAGTCGGAGCAGCCTTTGCAGCCGCACAAAAAAAGTATTTCAAAGAAAACAACATATAGCATCTGTCGTTTTCTCTTCGGCAATCGTATATTCTTATTTATCAGTACTTTATGGTAAAAACGGCTTACGCAGGGAGTTCCTGACAGTTTCGCCGCGTATTCGATACGACAATCGATGCGACGACAGACAGAAAACGGAGCATATCCGTTCAATATCGCTGAAAACGCTGAAAATCGCTGGTTTTCTACCAGCGAAAAGCAATGAATAACCTCTTTTTTTGGGGGGGTAGAGGCGATAGATTATTACTTTTCACGGAAAACATGCTTGATGGCATCAAATGGATGATGGAGTATCATTCTTGGTCCTGACCATCGCATCACTATTCTGACCCTTTCCTTCATGTCTGGTCGATAGCAATGGATGGCGCATTTCTTACAGGTGGGCTTTTCCTCACCGAAACGGCATCTGTCAAGTCGGCAATGGGCATATTCCAAAAGTTCCCTGCAGCTTGGGCATAGTTCTGTGTTTCCCTCGTGCTTACGACAATACAGACGTATCATCTTTTCCACCACCTCCTTCTCTTCCCTTATGCGTTTACTTGTAGTTTTATTTTCTGCATATAATGTATTCATACTCTTTACTCGATGTGTTCAAGAAAACGTTCCATAATATTTTTTCTTGCCTATCAATCGTTATTTTTTTGATAGAAAGTGAAATTTTAATGCAATAATCGGTTGGCAAAGATAATAAAAAAACGGGAATGGATGTATATGGACAAATAAAATCAATAGCGGTGAGAATGGCAGTTTGATAAACATACAGGACTTGACCGATAAGTTAAATGCGCTCAGGCGGCAGCGAGAACACCATCAAACACAAAGAACTCCGCACCTTGACGGATGCAGAGTTCTTCCTTGTGTATGATTATTAAAAATCGATACGATTATTTCTCGTCTTCGATGGCGGCTTGTGCAGCAGCCAAGCGTGCGATGGGCACACGGAACGGCGAGCAACTTGCGTAGTTCATGCCGACACGCGCGCAGAATTTAACCGAACTCGGTTCGCCACCGTGTTCGCCGCAAATACCGGTACGCAGGTTCGGACGCACGGCGCGACCTTTTTCGACGGCCATCTTGATGAGTTGACCCACGCCTTTCTGGTCGAGCACTTGGAACGGATCGACTTTCAGAATCTTCTTGTCGAGGTAAGCCGGCAAGAACGAAGCGATGTCGTCGCGCGAGTAACCGAATGTCATCTGCGTCAAGTCGTTGGTACCGAACGAGAAGTATTGCGCTTCGGTGGCAATGCGGTCGGCAGTGAGTGCAGCACGCGGAATTTCGATCATTGTGCCGATTTCGAATTCAACCTCGACGCCATATTCGGCAAACACCTCTTTGGCAACTTTTTGGATAATCTCTTTTTGTTGTTTCAACTCGTAGAGGATACCAATCAGCGGCACCATGATTTCGGGCATCGGGTTTTTGCCTTCTTTTTTCAGTTCGCAAGCGGCGCTCAAGATGGCGCGTGTCTGCATGGCCGTAATTTCGGGGAACGTGATGCCCAAGCGGCAGCCGCGGTGTCCCAACATCGGGTTGTTTTCGGCCAACGATGCTACACGTTTTTGAATCTCTTCGACGCTTACGCCCATCTCATCGGCCATAGTTTGCTGACCGGCCAAATCGTGAGGTACGAACTCGTGCAAAGGCGGGTCGAGCAAGCGGATGTTCACCGGGCAGCCGTCCATGGCTTCCAATATACCTTTGAAGTCGGCTTTTTGGTAGGGCAACAATTTTGCCAATGCTTTTTCGCGTCCTTCGGCGGTGTCGGCCAAAATCATTTCGCGCATAGCCACGATTTTCTTATCCTCGAAGAACATGTGCTCGGTACGTGTCAGGCCGATGCCTTTGGCACCAAAGGCGCGAGCCACTTGGGCGTCTTTCGGTGTGTCGGCATTGGTGCGCACTTGCAGTTTGGTGTATTTGTCGCAGAGGTCCATCAGTGCTTTGAAGTCGCCACTGAGTTCGGCTGCTTTGGTAGGCACTTCGCCTTGGAACACTTGTCCGGTGGTGCCGTTCAACGATATGTAGTCGCCCTCTTTCAGCACTATGCCATCGATTTCGACGGTTTTGGCTTTGTAGTTCACGTTGATGGCGCCTGCGCCCGACACGCAGCATTTGCCCATACCGCGGGCAACCACGGCAGCGTGCGACGTCATACCGCCGCGAGCCGTCAAGATGCCTTCGGCCGCCGACATACCGGCGAGGTCTTCGGGCGAGGTTTCGATGCGCACCATCACCACTTTGTGTCCGTTGGCGTGCCAATTTTGCGCGTCGTCGGCGTGGAAAACGATTTGTCCGCAAGCGGCGCCCGGGCTGGCAGGCAGACCTTGTGTCAGCACTTTGGCTTTTTTCAGAGCATCTTTGTCGAATACGGGGTGCAGCAACTCGTCGAGTTTTTGCGGCTCGCAGCGCAAGAGTGCCGTTTTTTCGTCGATAAGCCCTTCGCGCACGAGATCCATGGCAATTTTTACCATAGCCGTACCGGTGCGTTTGCCGTTACGAGTTTGCAAGAACCAGAGTTTGCCTTCTTGTACGGTGAACTCCATATCCTGCATATCGCGATAGTGTTTCTCGAGTTTATCTTGAATGCTGTCGAGTTCTTTGTAGATTTCGGGCATAGCCTCTTCCATCGACGGATATTTTGCCACGCGTTCTTCTTCGGAGATGCCGGCGCGTTCGGCCCAGCGTTGCGAGCCGATTTTGGTGATTTGTTGCGGTGTGCGGATGCCGGCCACAACGTCTTCGCCTTGTGCATTTACCAAATATTCGCCATTGAACAGGTTTTCGCCATTGCCGGCGTCGCGGCTGAAGCAAACACCCGTAGCCGATGTGTCGCCCATGTTGCCGAACACCATCGCCATCACCGAAACGGCGGTTCCCCATTCGTCGGGTATGCCTTCCATTTTACGATAGAGAATGGCGCGTTCGTTCATCCAACTGCGGAACACGGCGCAGATGGCGCCCCAAAGTTGTTCCATCGGGTCGGTCGGGAAGTCGTGGCCGGTTTGCTCTTTGATGGCGTTTTTGAAGAGTACAACCAATTTTTTGAGCGATTCAACCGAGAGGTCTTTGTCGAGTTCGACGCCTTGTTCTTTTTTCACTTGTTCGATGATGGCTTCGAACGGGTCGATATCCTCTTTATTGACCGGTTTCATGCCGAGTACAACGTCGCCGTACATTTGTACGAAACGACGATACGAGTCGTACACAAAGTGCGGATTGTTCGTTTTTTTGGCCATGCCTTCGGCTACAGTGTCGTTCAAACCGAGGTTCAAGATGGTGTCCATCATACCCGGCATCGAAGCGCGTGCGCCCGAGCGCACCGAAACGAGCAGCGGGTTAGCAGCATCGCCAAATTTGCTGTTCATCAGTTTTTCGACGTGCGCTACAGCAGCCTGAACGTCGTTTTGCAGCAGTTCAACGATTTTGTCCTGACCGACTTCGTAGTATTCGTTGCAAACGTCGGTGGTGATGGTGAATCCCGGGGGAACCGGCACACCAATGAGGTTCATTTCTGCAAGGTTTGCGCCCTTGCCGCCAAGTTCTTCGCGCATCTTGGCATTGCCTTCGGCTTGTCCGTTACCAAAGGTGTAAACACGTTTTTTATTGTCCATAGTGTGAATGTATAAAATGAATTTTGCAAATATTCGTTTCGATTTCAAACGGAGTGCAAAAGTACTATTTTTTTTTCACATTATCAATAGGTATGGCACAAAAAACGTCGTTACGAGCAAAAACTTGCAAAATCGGGCATTCCCCAAGGCAGCAAACAAATCACAACGAACTAAAAATCAGTAAATTATGATTTTTTTATAAAAAAAGTTGCTGCTTTTACACGCGCGACAGACCAATGCATGCCGTTGCGTCATAACAAGGGACGGCGTTGCAACACATTTTGCTGCAAACGAATGAATGTGTCGTGATAGACATCTTCTTTGTCGGCCGTGCTCAACTGTCTAAATGTAGCGTGCAGAAATTTCATAAACGGCGCTTTCAGGGTAGCGTACGCCCGACTGATGCCTTTTTGGTCCGACTGCTGCAATGAAACTATAAACGCACAATCGTTATTCATACAACTCGTTGTTTAACAGCATTTTGCCTCTATCTATCAACGCAAATCGTTGACTTCGACATACGGATGTTGCGCTTGGTCGAATGCGAACTTAAACTCTTTTGGCAGAGGCTGTTGCGAATCGATAGTCAGAATGATGCGATCGGCATTGCGTTGGCAAAACTCGATGCGCCGCAACGCATACGTTTTTTTGTCAATCGACAATTTGATACGGAAATATTCGACTTGTTTGGCGATGGTGGGATAAAGACAGACCATGAAATTATCGACATTTTTGTCCTCGTCGAACCCGACACGATGTGTCTGCGCATAGTCGCGCACCAGCAGCAACGGATTCGATTCGCGTTGCTCGGCCGGCGTTGGTTCCGACACCGACACTTCGTTGTTGTCGGGCATAAACACCCACTGCGTTTTTCCATCGAAAAAAGTTTCCATGCCGGCATACTGCACATACGTTTTTTTGCCGTTTATGGCACACACACCGCTCTGTACCTGTTTGTCGCCGGTGCGGCCGGCCGTGTAAGTGGTGGTGAAAGTATATTTGCGCGGTTGGCGTTGCAATTGCGCCACTGCCCTATCGACTATGGCTTTGGCCTGTTCGTCGGTGGTGGCTTGTGCCGACACACCAACGACCATCAGCAACAGCACAAAAACGATTAGATTCTTTTTCATAATAACCTCAAAATTAAAGCGTTGCCAAAATTTGCTGTAATTCGTATTCGGTGTGAACCAATACCTGACGCGGTTTGCTGCCCACAACCGGTCCTACAATGCCGGCGGCTTCCAATTGGTCCATGATGCGCGCCGCGCGGTTGAATCCGACTTCAAATTTGCGCTGAATGTTCGATGTAGAGCCTTGCTGCGACTGAACAACCAAATAGGCGGCATCGGTAAACAACGTATCGAGTTTGTGCATATCCACCGACCCAACAGCCTCGCTATCGCTTTCGGCCACATCGGGTTCGGGCAAAATGAGTGCCGTAGGATAGCCGCGTTGGTCACCGATGTATTGCACTATTTTTTCGACTTCGGGCGTATCGACAAACGCACATTGCACACGCGTTACATCGTTGCCTTGCGAAAAGAGCAAATCGCCACGTCCGATCAACTGTTGAGCGCCGGCAGCATCGAGAATGGTTTTCGAATCGACCATCGACGAGGTTTTGAACGCCAAGCGCGCCGGGAAGTTGGCTTTGATGATACCTGTAATGATGTTGACCGACGGACGCTGCGTGGCAATAATCATGTGAATGCCCACCGCACGCGCCAACTGTGCTATGCGCGCAATCGGCATTTCGACCTCTTTGCCTGCCGTCATTATCAGGTCGCCAAATTCGTCGATAACGACCACAATATAAGGCAGGAAACGATGGCCTTTTTCGGGATTCAGACGCCGATTGATGAATTTTTCGTTGTACTCTTTGATGTTGCGCACGTGTGCAATTTTCAGCAAATCGTAGCGCTGATCCATCTCTTTGCAAATGGAGTTGAGCGTCTGTTTCACCTCATCGACATCGGTAATGACCGGCTCGGCGGCGTCGGGCAACTTGGCCAGAAAGTGTTTCTCGATGTCGGCGTAAATGTTAAATTCCACTTTTTTCGGGTCGACCAACACAAACTTGAGTTGCGCCGGATGTTTTTTGTACAGCAGCGACGTGATGATGGCATTCAACCCCACCGATTTACCTTGACCGGTAGCGCCTGCCACCAACAGATGCGGCATTTTGGTGAGGTCGAACATAAACACTTCGTTGGTGATGGTGCGACCGAGTGCAACCGGCAATTCGTAGGTCGATTCCTGAAATTTTTTGGAAGCAATGGTAGCGTGCATCGACACAACACGCGGATGACTGTTCGGCACTTCGATACCAATGGTGCCTTTGCCCGGAATAGGCGCAATGATGCGGATGCCCGTGGCCGCCAACGACAACATGATGTCGGCTTCGAGATTGCGCACTTTGTTGATGCGCACGCCGGCTTCGGGTACAATTTCGTAGAGCGTGATGGTAGGCCCGATGGTCTCGTAGATTTTTTGGATGCCGATGCCGAATTGTTTCAGTGTCGTAATGATGCGCTGTTGGTTCGACACTTGTTCTTCTTTGGTTACCGTTTCGCTCTGCGTGCCGTAATCTTTCAGCAAATCGAGTGTCGGGTATTTGTAGTCGTCCAAATCGGCGGTTGGGTCGTAAGGCCCCTGCGCAGTCAGCGGGTCATATACTTCTTCTACAGTATCGTCGTTGGCGTTGGTATCGACCGTTTCGATGGTCGTCTGTTCCGACACATCGGCCGACACATCGGCGCTCTCGACCGGCACATTTTCAGTAACAATTTCCGGCTCGTCGGCGGAGTTCACTATCGTTACGCCGATCTTTGCCAAATCATCTTGCAGGTTTTCGTCCGATTCAGGCTGCAGCAGGTCGTCCGCTTCCGATGGTTCGTCGATGACCGATGCCTCCACTTCGGGCTGCGGTTCCGCCGACGGCTGTTTCTTGCGCGCGAAACAACGACGCAGCCATGGTATGGTGGAACTGAAGGCAAAAACAGCGAACAGCAATCCTGTTCCTATCAGCAGCAACAAGGTACCCGTGAAACCAATGGCGCCGTTCAGCAAATTGTCCAACCAAACGCCATGCGCTCCGCCCGGCACCAGATAGATATTTTGACACAATTTGCCAAAGGCGACATCTAACAACAACGACAGCCAAACCGTCAGAAAAGCAGTTCCGAGAAACGCCTTCCACAGAGCCACCACTTTGACGCGCATCAAGCGCAGTCCCACCACCAAAAGAAACCACAACAGCACGAACGACGCCACGCCAAACCAGCGTCGCATCAAACAATCGGCAATGACTGCGCCGCCATAGCCTGTCCAATTGGTAATATCTTCGGTCAGCACATTATCGGACATGATAATGCTGTAATCGCCGGATCCCGTAAAGAAAAACGACACCATGGCCAACAATACATATATGGTGAATACCACAATAACAATGCCGAAAGCAAAACCTGTACGTTCGTCAGAAAATACGCGTTTCAGGCTCTGCCAAAAACCGGATTTTGTTGTTTTTTCCTTCTGTTTGCTCATAAAATCACTTTCATCTTCTCTATATAAAATTAACCGCAAATCGGCTTTTTTATTGTTTCAAACTTTGCGTTTTTTTGCAAAGAACTCGCGCAACAACGCGCTACACGCATCGGCCAACACGCCGGATGTTACTTCGGTCTTCGGATGCAGGGCTTCCGGCGCAAATCGGCGATAGCCGCGTTTGTCGTCGGCGGCACCGAACACCACACGCCCTATTTGCGCCCAACCGATGGCGCCGGCACACATCACGCAGGGTTCGAGCGTTACATACAACGTACAATCCGTCAGATATTTACCACCAAGACTATTGGCTGCCGCCGTTATCGCCTGCATCTCGGCATGGGCAGTTACATCGCACAAACGTTCGGTCAGATTGTGAGCGCCGGCAATAATCCGATTTTGGCACACCACAACCGCGCCAACCGGAATTTCGTCCATGTCAAAAGCCACTCGCGCCTCGTCCAACGCCTTGCGCATAAAATAGGTATCGTCCGGCAACATCTTGTCCATAACGTTCGGTTCAATACAGTTGTTTCTTTATCTTCTGCAAAGCAGCAATGTCGCCAAAAAGCAACATACGGTCGCCGGCAGCGAACCGAAAATTTTCGGCTTTCATATCGGCCATCTCGTAATAAGATTCGTTTTTACCGAAGAGACTTTTTTTGGTAAAACACCGTTTTACACCCACCAAATCGAGCCCGAACGTTTCGGTCAGATTGGCTTGTGCAGGCGTTTGCGACACAAGCATGTCGGGCACTTCCAACTCGACCAACTGATGCGTATCGGTGGCTATGTATGCGCCTTTCACCGCTGCAACTTCGGACGAAATCGAGAATAATTTGGCCGCATAATTTTCAGGCATAATCACCTCATCGACACCGATGGCCTCCAATATGGTACGATGCAACCGATTGCCGGCACGCGCCACCAAACGTTTCACGCCATGTTGTTTGATCAAAGCCACCACCAGCACCGAATTGCCCACATCTTCGCCCAAGGTAACAATCACCTCGTCGGCATCGGCCAACGGCAACATCTGCAGCGACACCGAGTCCGCCAAATTGAGACAAATAGTCGAGCCGATGGTGTTTTTGTACTCTTCCACCAAGTTCATATTCGAATCGACCCCCACCACTTCGTGTCCAAGTTCCGTCAGATGTTCGGCCAAAGCCACACCAAAATTACCTAAACCAATGATTACATACAACATATTCTGATTGCTTTATTTTTTTGTTCACAACTAATTTATCGGTATCGATTCACTCGGATATTGATACTCCAAATGCCGTTTCGGTTTGATGAAACACGACAAAATACTTATCAACCCGACACGCCCCACAAACATCAGCCCGATGAGCACCACATGGCTCGCATCGCACAGTTGCGGCGTCAGATTCATCGACAAGCCCACCGTGCTGAAGGCCGACACGACTTCGAACAACAAAGCCGACAATGGCACTTGTGGCTCGAACCACGCCAAACACATCAAACCGACAACTATCACCAACAACGACACGAAAATGATGATAAACGCCCGATTGACAGTCGTTTCGGCAATACGCCGATGGCGAATCTCAATGTGGTCGCGCCCACGCAGCGTGTGCCACACATTCAGCAACGCTATGCCGATGGTGGTCGTTTTGACACCGCCGCCGGTCGACATCGGCGAGGCGCCTATCCACATAAAAACGATCATCCACAACACCGTCATCGGCATCATCTGCGACACATCGAACGTATTGAAACCGGCAGTACGCGGCGTAACCGACATGAAAAACGCCGTAACCAACTTTCCTCCTAACGATTTGTCGGCCAATAGGTTATAATACTCCGTAGTATAAAAAACCACCGTTCCGCCCACCAACAGCACCAATGTTACGGTCAGCACTATCAGCGTGTTAGATGCGAGCAGATGCGGAATGTAGAACGGGCGTTTTTTCTTACCAAACAAGCGCCGAAATAGGTTCCGACATCCATGCAACATCCATTTGCCGAGATTGAATATAATCGGAAAACCCAAACCGCCCAACACCACCAACAAGGCAACGACCAGATGCAACCAATAGTTGTCGGACAACGACTCACACATCAAGCCATTGGGTGCAATCGAAAATCCGGCATTGCAAAACGCCGATATGGCATGAAAAACGGCAAAACCCACATCGTGCCACGACTGCCCGCCAATGCTCACAAAAATAAGATACGCGCCCACGCCTTCCAACACGAACGTAACCCAAATTATCGACCACAATGTCTTGAATATCTGACCGATACCTTTCTCCGGATCGACCAAATCTTTTATCAACATCTTATTCTGCCCCAAATGACGACCGGCAAAAAACAGCCCGAAAAAACTCGTAAACGTCATAATGCCGATGCCACCCAACTGAATCAGAATGGCAATGACACTCTGGCCCATAATCGTAAACGTTGACAACACATCCACCGTCGATAAACCGGTAACACACACCGCACTGACCGCCGTAAACAGCGCATCGATAAAGCGAATGGAGTGTGTGGTCGAACGCGGCAACATCAGCAAACCGGTGCCCACAAGAATAAGCAACACAAAACTGCCTACAAAAATCCATGTAGGGTTCAGACGCGAGTGCAACGACCGCGTAACAAACACCGACAAATTGATAACCGCTTGTGCCGACACCAGCGCAAACAACAGATAAGGATTGCTCATCCACTCGAACACAACAAACTGTTCCGCTACCGACGGCGGCAACAACCACGATATACCGACAAACAAGAGCAAAAGTGCTGCTAGCAACTTCAGATACCACACACGCGACGGCTGCAGACCAAACACATCGCCCACCACCAACACCAAAAATTCGGTCAACGATAGAAAATAAATCCACCGGAACGGTGTTATCAATTCAGCAAAAAGCGCCTCTTGCCGGAAACCCAAACCATAAACAACCACGCCGACAACGCACAAGGCACACAACACATTTGTAACCTTAAGCACCGTCCATAGCACACCCACCAACGGCTGCATGAACAGATACAGACGCATTTGCAACGATTTGATAACCCCTCGTAAAGCCATTCGCAAAATGAATAAACCGTTAATCTTGCAAAGATACGCTTTTTTTTGCAAACCACAAACGACTATTCCATCATTTTTTTGCACATAGTTCGTAAAAGCGCTTCACTTTTTTTTGTCTGCCAAAATGGCACAACCGGTGCAGTGTGGTACATTTTTTGCAACGATTCTTTTATCAACTTTTTTTTCTAACCAAAAAACATCACAATTATGATTACAGAAAAATTACAAAACGCCATCAATGCGCAAATCACGCGCGAAATTTGGTCGTCGAACCTTTATCTGTCGATGGCTTTTTACCTCGACAAAGAAGGTTTCGGCGGTTTTGCCACTTGGATGAAAAAACAGTCGCAAGAAGAGTTGGAACACGCCTACGCCATGGCCGACTACGTCATCAAACGCGGCGGCACCGCTTCGTTCGGACAAATAGATGCTGTGCCGACAACGTGGACAACACCACTGAACGTCTTCGAAGCCGTCTATGCACACGAATGCAAAGTGTCGCGCTGGATCGACGAATTGGTGGACATCGCCGCCGCCGAAAACGACAAAGCGACACAAGATTTTTTGTGGGGATTTGTGCGTGAGCAAGTCGAAGAAGAGGCCACCGCATCGAGCATTGTCGATCGCATCAAAAAGATGGGCGACACCGCCATCTTCAACCTCGACCAGCAGTACGGCAGTCGCAAATAAACCGCCGACAAACACCACACAAAAGGCAGCGCCATGTCGAGACCGACAGGCGCCGCCTTGTTTGTTTGCACCACAAATCGACACAAAACACAACACCCTATGCAATTTTTTCATATCTTTGCAGGCGCATAACAAAACAAACAAATTTATGAACGTACAAGAACGACTGACTGCGTTGCGCCAACTGATGGAGCAACAAAATGTAGCAGCACTGATAGTGCCCAGCACCGACCCGCACGGCAGCGAATATGTAGCCGAACATTGGCAGGAACGCCAATTTGTATCGGGTTTCACAGGTTCGGCCGGCACCGCCGTCATCACACGCACCGGCGGCTGCCTTTGGACCGACTCGCGCTACTTTTTGCAAGCCGCCGAACAACTCAAACCATCGGGATTGACCCTGCAAAAAGACGGCGAAATCGGCACACCAACCATCAGCGAATGGCTGGGCGAAACACTCGAACAAGGCGCAATCGTGGCCGTAAACGCCGCCATGTTTGCAATAAACGACCTCGAAACACTGCGTAAAGAACTCGCCGACAAGGGTTTGACACTCGACACGCAACACGACCTGATTGCACAAGTGTGGCACAACCGCCCGGCGCTGCCCAAAACACGCACCTACGAACTGCCGGAGCAATTTACCGGCCGATCGACTGCCGACAAACTGTACTTTGTACGCGCCAAAATGGCCAATGCCCACGTTACCGCCACGCTGTTCACCGCACTCGACGATATCGCTTGGCTGCTCAACGTGCGCGGCGCCGACATCGCCTACAATCCGGTTACAATAGCCTTTGCAGCCGTCGAGAGCGACCGCGTCGTCGTCTTTATCGACAGCGACAAAACCGACCAAGCCCTGACCGACTACTTTGCCAAAAACGACATTCAGACCGCGCCCTACGAATCGGTGTACGACTATCTGCGCGCCCTGCCGGCCACTACCGTCATCGGATTGGACACATCGAAAGTGAACTACGCTCTATTCCAAGCAGTCGAGCACGCTAAGACCGTCAAATTTGCATCACCGGTATTTGCCGAAAAATGCGTCAAAAATGCCACCGAACTCGAAGGTTTTCGGCACGCCATGGTCAAAGACGGCATCGCCTTGACACGTTTCATGATGTGGCTCGAAAAAGCCGTGCCGGCCGGCACCGAAACCGAATTGAGCGTCATCGACAAACTGCACGAATTCCGCACCGAGCAAGCCAATTTCGTAACCGAAAGTTTCGGCACCATCGCCGGCTATGCCGACCACGGCGCCATCGTACACTATAGTTCCACGCCCGAAAGCGACGTACCGCTGAAGCCCGAAAACTTTTTGTTGCTCGACAGCGGCGCACAATTTTACGATGCCACCACCGACATCACACGCACCATTCCGCTCGGGCCGACAACCGACAAGCAAAAACGCGACTACACCCTTGTACTGAAAGGACATATCGCCTTGGCGCAAGCCCGATTTCCGTACGGAACGCGCGGCAACCAATTGGACATTTTGGCACGCCAATTCCTCTGGCAGCACGGACTCGGTTACGGACACGGCACCGGACACGGTGTCGGGCATTTCCTGGGCGATCACGAAGGGCCTCAAAGCATTCGTACCGACAACAACCCGACGCGCCTCGAGCCCGGCATGGTTGTGAGCGACGAACCCGGCGTTTACATTGCCGGCGAATACGGCATCCGACACGAAAATTTAGTAGCCGTACGCGACATCGCAACCAACGAATTTGGCCGATTCCTCGGCTTCGAAGTGCTGACACTCTTCCCGTTCGACACCACGGCGCTCGACCGCGCGCTGCTCACCGCCGACGAAATTGCATGGCTGAACAATTACCACCAAATGGTTTACGAACGCCTTGCTCCCGGCCTTGCCGACAACGAGAAAGCATGGCTGCGCGACAAAACACTGCCGCTATAATGCCAAGTGCAAAACAAACAAAAACACGCCCGAAATCGGGCGTGTTTTTTATTCATATCAAACTGAATATCTGTTATTTAACGACAACTTTAACGGTTTGTTTGTCGCAACGCACCACATAAATGCCTTTTGAAAGTTGCCCGTTGAAGTGCGTAACATTCTGCCCCGTGATGTTGTAAATCTGCGCATTCGCCGGCGCCACAATCCGCTTGTCGTGTACATACACCGACATCGAAATATGCGCTGCCGACACACCGGTCGAAACTCCCACAGGGAATTCGACCAACACTTTTGTCATCACAGGTGTTTGCGCATACACCCACGCAAACAGCGAAGGTTCTAACTGCAATGCTGCTGCCCCATCGCCGGACAATACCATTTGAAACTGCGTATCGCCAACCGCCAAATCATACGAAGCAGCAGCGGAAAGCCCAAAAAGATCACTCTGTTCATAATCTTCTTTCGATGCGCACGCATACAAATAGAGATAGCGCGACTCGGTCAGTGCATCTTTGAACAAAATTGTAATGCGCGTATTTTCAACTACTTGCGACCAATCGTAGGTATCTTTTGTTATTATAATGTGATTATCATAGCCGTAAAACGGAGTGCTTGTGCCCTCCCACACGGTAATGGGAGCCTGATACTCGACCGCAAATGTTGCCACGGCAAGCAGCGCGGTGCAAACAACGAGATAAAATTTCTTCATAGTCAATCGCTTTTTCGTACAGTTTGCAAATATAGTCCATTTCGGCGAGAAAAACAAATTTTTCGGCAAAAAACAGCAAAAAAGATGGCGATTCTCCCGAAATTTCGAGAAAATCGCCATACAAATAGCGTTGCGTCAAGCGGCATTAAACTGCTTTGCCGTCGCTGCCGAGCACGTTTACAATCTTGTGAATGTAAAGTTTTTTCATGTTGTCGCGAGCGGGGCCAAGGTATTTGCGCGGGTCAAATTCGGCCGGTTTTTCGGCCATCACTTGACGAATGGCGGCGGTCATGGCCAAGCGGCTGTCGCTGTCGATGTTGATTTTGCAAACGGCCGATTTCGCGGCTTTGCGCAACTCTTCTTCGGGGATACCGATGGCATCGGGCAGGTTGCCGCCGAATTTGTTGATGGTATCAACCTCTTCTTGCGGAACGCTCGACGAGCCGTGCAACACGATCGGGAATCCGGGCAACTCTTTTTCGACGCCTTCGAGCACATCGAAAGCCAATGGTGGCGGCACGAGGCGGCCTTCGGCATTGCGTGTGCATTGTGCCGGTGTGAATTTGTAGGCGCCATGCGATGTACCAATCGAGATGGCGAGGCTGTCGCACCCGGTTTTGGTTGTAAAATCAACCACTTCTTCGGGGCGCGTGTAGGTGTGGTGGTCGGCCACAACTTCGTCTTCGACACCGGCCAAAACGCCGAGTTCGCCTTCGACGGTTACATCGAACTGATGTGCATATTCAACCACTTTTTTGGTCAGTGCCACGTTTTCGTCGTAAGGCAGGTGCGAGCCGTCAATCATCACCGACGAGAAACCCATGTCGATGCACGATTTGCACAATTCGAAACTGTCGCCATGGTCGAGATGCAACACGATTTCGGGTTTTTCCCAACCAAGTTCTTTGGCATAAGCCACGGCACCTTCGGCCATGTAGCGCAACAGGGTTTGATTGGCGTAGTTGCGTGCGCCTTTCGACACTTGCAGAATGACCGGCGATTTAGTTTCGGCGGCAGCCATGATGATGGCCTGCAGTTGTTCCATGTTGTTGAAGTTGAATGCCGGAATAGCATAGCCACCTTTGATGGCTTTGGCAAACATTTCGCGTGTGTTTACCAATCCTAATTCTTTGTAATTAACCATAATACGAATATTTTTTAAGATACGTTTTTTCGGACTGCAAAGTTAGTTATTTATTTTCAAACGACCCTTGTATCGTGCAAAAAAAATCACTAAATTTCTTTGTCGATGTCAAACACAGGTTGTCAGAAGCCGACAAACAGGGCTTTTTCGTGCAGTCGGCGGTGTGTGGCAAATGGCGAAAAGCGTCGGCTAAAACCGTCAGTTTGTTGCCCCAACCGTGTTTTTTGCCTATTTGTTGCAAGAAAAGTCGGCGCACGAGGTTGTATTCCCGAAAATTTGGTTATCTTTGCATTTCATTTTCAGTACAAATTTTATGCCAAACAATTCCGACACAGATTTGCTGCGCAACCTTCTGAACGACAATCAGTTCGATGCCGTTACCTACTGCGATGGTCCATCGCTCATAGTGGCCGGTGCCGGTTCGGGCAAGACGCGCGTGCTGACCTACAAGATTGCGTACCTGCTGCAACAAGGTTGGCATCCGTCGCAGATTTTGGCACTGACATTTACCAACAAGGCCGCCGACGAGATGAAGACCCGCATTGCGGCCATTGTGGGCAGTCAGGCGGCGCGCTATTTGTGGATGGGTACGTTTCATTCCATTTTTGCGCGTATTTTGCGCAGCGAAGCCGAACATATTGGTTTCAGACACGACTTCACCATCTACGACCAAAGCGATTCGAAGAGTTTGATTCGCAGTTTGATCAAAGAGATGAAACTCGATGACAAAACGTATCGTTTGAGTACGATGCAGAATCGCATTTCGTTTGCCAAAAACCACTTGCTGACGCCGGAATTGTATCGCGCCAGCAGCGATTGCATGCACAACGATGCCAATTCGCGCACGCCGTTGTTTGCCGACCTCTACACACTCTACTGCCAGCGTTGCAAAGCATCGAATGCCATGGATTTCGACGATTTGCTGCTGTACACCAACATACTTTTCGACAGGAATCCGGACATTTTGGCGCGCTATCAGCAACGATTTGGTTACATTCTCGTTGATGAATATCAGGACACGAACCGTGCGCAGCATCTGATAGTCAGCAAGTTGGCAGCACAACACCAACGTATCTGCGTGGTGGGCGACGATGCGCAAAGCATCTATTCGTTTCGCGGTGCCAACATCGACAATATGTTGCAGTTTCAGGAGCAATACGCCGGCTGCCGATTGTTCAAATTGGAGCGCAACTACCGATCGACACAGACCATTGTGAATGCGGCCAACTCGCTGATAGCCAAGAACAACCATCAAATCAGGAAAACCATCTACTCGCAAGGCGAAGTGGGCAGCCGGATACGCGTACTCAGTTCGTACAGCGACTACGACGAAGCCTTTGCCGTGGCCACAACGATAAACAACAGTTTGCGCACCACCGGCGACGACTACAGCGACTATGCCATTCTGTATCGCACCAACTCGCAATCGCGCACGCTGGAAGAGGCGCTGCGCAAATACAACATACCCTATAAGATATATGGCGGATTGTCGTTTTACCAACGCAAAGAGGTGAAAGACGTGCTGGCTTATCTGCGTTTGATTATCAACTCCGACGACGAAGAGGCGTTCAAGCGCGTGATTAACTATCCGGCACGCGGCATTGGCGACACAACCCAAGGCAAAGTGTTGGCCTGCGCGCACCAACACCAAGCAGGCGCGCTGACCATCATACGCGACATATCGCATTTCGGGCTCGACGTCAACGCCGGCACAGCCAAAAAACTAACCGCATTTGCCGACATGATGGCACAATTCGAGCAACAAAATGCCACGCTCAACGCTTACGCCATCGCCGAATTGGTAGTCAAAGAGTCGGGCATCATGCGCGACATTTTGGCCGACAATTCGCCGGAAAATTTGAGTCGCAAAGAGAATGTACAAGAACTATTGAGCGCCATCAATCAATTCTGCGAAGACAAAGCCAACCACGGCGATACCGAATTGCGTTTAGAGGATTTTTTGTCGGAAGTGGCATTGCTCACCGACCAAGACGACGAGAAAGACGAAGACAAAAACCGCGTTACGCTGATGACTGTTCATGCAGCCAAAGGATTGGAATTCAAGCACATATTCATTGTCGGGTTGGAAGAAGACCTGTTCCCGTCGGCCATGTGCGAAACCGAGCGCGACCTCGAAGAAGAACGCCGCTTGCTCTACGTAGCAATCACACGCGCCAAGGACGACTGCGTCATCAGTTATGCCAAATCGCGTTTTCGCAACGGTCAGACACAATTTTCGAACCCCAGCCGTTTCATTGACGAGATTGACGCGAAATACATGCTCATGCCGCCGGGCATACGCCAGACACCGATGATGGAACAAACGCCCCGCCCACGTTTCGTAGGGTTTCGCAACCACGCCGGCACCACACCCGCAGCCACGCCGGCACCACACCAAAATATGCGGCGCATCACGCCCGGCATGGTCAGCGGCAACACCAAATATCCGTACACAGTGGGCATGCGCGTGCGACACAACATTTTCGGCAACGGGCAAATTGTCGGCATCGAAGGCGAAGGCGATGCCACCAAAGCCTTTATTGCATTCGACAAGAGCGGCAACAAACCTCTGTTGCTGAAATATGCCAAATTGACAATAATTTGACCACTCGTCCGTTTTTAATTTAAGGTAAGCAGCAATCATTTTGAAGAGATTTTTTCTGATACTGACCCTCATAGTTGCATGCAACGCGCTATCAGCCAAGCGCATATACATTCGCGGGTATGTGCTCGACCAATCGAGCCATGCTATCGAATTTGCCACCGTGCAGATAAAAGGCACCGCACAAGGCACCTCGTCGAATGCGCAAGGTTTCTACGAACTGCGCGCCGAAGTAACCGACACGTTTACAGTGGTTTATTCGTGCATCGGCTACACCACCGGCGAGCGCACTTTCGGCATCGACGACGATGTGCTGAACGTAACCGAGACGTTGACATCGGCAGCAAGTGAACTCGAAAGCGTCGAAGTACGCGCCTATCAGCGTCCGGCCAACAATATGCAAATTCTGAACACCGACCAATTTCGTATGGTTCCCGATGCGTCAGGCGGAAACATCAGCGCATTGCTTACCACATTTGCCGGCGTCAATTCGAACAACGAACTCAGTTCGCAATACTCGGTGCGCGGCGGCAACTACGACGAGAACAGTGTTTATGTGAACAATATCGAGATTTATCGGCCGTTGTTGGTGCGCGCCGGTCAGCAGGAAGGGCTCAGTTTCATCAATCCCGATTTGGTAGGCAGCGTACAGTTTTCGGCCGGTGGCTACGGCGCGCGCTACGGCGACAAAAGCGCATCGGTGCTCGATGTAACCTACAAAACGCCTGAAAAATTGGAAGGATCCGTTTCCGTCAGTCTGCTCGGCGCCACGGCATATTTGGGCTCCAAATCGAAAAATTTCACGCAAGTGCACGGCATACGTTACAAAACATCGTCGTATCTGCTCGGGTCGCTCGACACCAAAGGCGAATATGCACAATCATTCGTCGATTATCAGACTTACATGACATTCCGTTTCGGCGAAAAATGGGACGGATCGTTTCTCGGCAACTTTTCGCAAAACTATTACAGATTCATTCCCAAAGAGCGCGAAACAAAATTCGGGACTCTCACCGAAAACTACAACTTCAAAGTCTATTTCGACGGGCAGGAGAAAGATGTATTTCGCACCTATTTCGGCGCATTTACCGTCAACTACCACCCTATTAAAAGCGTGAAACTGAGCCTGATGGCATCGGCCTTCAACACCAACGAGCAAGAGACGTACGACATCACCGGTCAATATTGGCTGTCGGATTTGGACATCAACAACACCGGCCACACCAACAACCAGGGCGTAGGCACCTATCACGAGCATGCGCGCAACCGCTTGTCGGCCACGGTGGTCAATGTGTCGCATATCGGCGAGTGGAAATACAAAAACAATGCGCTGGAATGGGGCGTCAGCGCGCAATCGGAAATCATTCTCGACCGCATCCGCGAATGGGAATTCCGCGACTCGTCGGGTTACTCGCTGCCCTACAATCCCGAAAAAGTCGATTTGGTGTATAACCTGACAGCCGCCAACGACCTGTACAGCACACGTTTTACGGCATTCATCGAAGAGACCTACAAACTGTATTCCAACAGCGGCCGGTGGACATTCAACGGCGGTATCCGCGCCAACTATTGGAGTTTCAACAAAGAGTGGCTCATCAGTCCGCGCTTGTCGGCCACATACGTTCCCGATTGGAACGCCGACTTCGATTTCAGGCTCGCCGTCGGGCTGTACCACCAAGCGCCATTCTACAAAGAGATACGCACCGAGACCACCGACCAATACGGCAACACCAGTTTGTTGCTGAACAAAAACATCAAGGCGCAGCGGTCATTGCATGTCGTGCTGGGTGCCGACTACTATTTTCGTCTGTGGAACCGACCGTTCAAATTCACTGCCGAAGCCTACTACAAGCCCGGCGACCGTGTCAACCCGTACTATGTGGACAATGTGCGCATACGCTATCTCGGCACCAACAACGCCGTGGCACAAACGGCCGGCATCGACTTGAAATTGTTCGGCGAATTTGTACCCGGCACCGACTCGTGGATTTCGTTCTCGTGGATGTATTCCAAAGAAAACTTGTTGGACGACTCGTACAACGTGTACAGCAACACCGGCACATTGCTCGGGACAGTCAATCCCGGCTGGATTGCGCGGCCGAACGAGCAACGCTACAACATTTCGCTGTTTTTTCAGGACTATTTCCCGAAACACCCCGAATACAAAGTCTATCTGAAGTTGGTATGGTCAGATGGTCTGCCGTTCGGTGCGCCACACAGCGAACGCTACCAAGCCGTCTATCGCACCAAAGCCTACAATCGCGTGGACATCGGCGCGACACGCGGGTTCGTGCAGGGACGCGAGAAATTCATGAGCCGACAGAAAGTGGTCAAAGCCTTTTGGCTGAATTTGGAATTGTTCAACCTGTTCAATATCAAAAACGAAAATTCCTACTATTGGGTTACCGACATTTACAACACGCAATACGCCGTGCCCAACTACCTGACGGGATTCATGGTCAACTTCAAAATTACCGTCGATTTTTGACATAGTTGCACACTCAGTGCAAAAAAACGGCAAAAAATTTGTCTGTTTCGTATTTTTGGAGTACCTTTGCAGTCGGGTAAGTCCTATACGACCAGCTCCCTTTGAACTCCCCCAGGGCCTGACCGCAGCAAGGGTAGAAGGTTGTAGCGGTGCGATATAGCAAGCTTACCCTTTTTTTTGTTGTTTCTTTATTGGTTGTGCCGGAGTTTGTTTGTTGTCTCTTTTGCTGCTTTCATTCCTACCTCCCAAGCCCTGCCTGCCGGTAGACAGGCCTAAAGGGAGTGTATGGTTCAAAGGGTTCCGAAGTTCTTGCCCTAAAAAAAACTTTTTTTCGGCTTTACGGATAGAAATTCATTCGATAATTGGGTAATTCGGATTATTTGCGTAAATTTGCAGAAAAATTCACACGCTATGAACGAACATGTTAAATGCCTGATAATCGGTTCAGGACCGGCCGGTTACACAGCCGCCATTTATGCCGGGCGCGCCAATCTGTCGCCCGTTTTGTACGAAGGTATGCAACCCGGAGGTCAACTTACGCAAACCACCGAAGTCGAAAATTTTCCCGGCTATCCCGACGGCATCGATGCCAATATGATGATGAGCGATTTTCGTGCGCAAGCCGAACGTTTTGGTGCCGACATCCGTTTCGGGGTCGTTACTTCGGTCGATTTTTCGGGGCATCCGCACCAAGTGGTGATTGACGAAAGCACCACCATCGAAGCCGACACGGTCATTATTGCGACCGGCGCATCGGCTAAATATTTAGGTTTGCCCGACGAACAGAAATTTGCCGGCAAAGGTGTATCGGCATGCGCCACTTGCGACGGATTTTTCTATCGCAAAAAACGTGTAGCCGTAGTCGGTGGCGGCGATACCGCCTGCGAAGAGGCCACCTATTTGGCCGGCTTGTGCGAAAAAGTGTACCTCATTGTGCGTAAACCATTCCTGCGCGCCTCGAAAATCATGCAGGAGCGTGTGCTGAACACGCCAAACATCGAAGTGCTGTTCGAGCACAACACACTCGGGCTGATAGGCAACGACGGTGTGGAAGGCGCACGCCTTGTGAAACGCAAAGGCGAACCCGACGAAGAGATAGTAGAGATAAAAATTGACGGCTTTTTCCTTGCCATCGGGCACCATCCGAACTCGGAACTGTTCAGTCGTTACGTTACGACCGACGAAGCCGGCTATATCAAAACATTCCCGGCCGAGACGCCATGCACCAACATTCCGGGCGTATTTGCCGCCGGCGATGTGGCCGACCCGCGCTACCGACAAGCAGTGGTGGCGGCCGGCAGCGGTTGCAAAGCAGCCATGGAAGCCGAACGATTCATTGCCGAACACAAATAACTGACAATCAACACTTTGGGAGTAATCATCAGACAAAGCATCAAAGGCACCATAGCCAATTACATCGGTGTCGCCATTGGTTTTGTTACCACTTTCTTTGTTCTGACGCGTTTTCTGACGGCGGAAGAAATCGGGTTGACGCGCGTATTGGTAGATGCCGCTACTTTGTTGGCCGCGTTGGCGCAACTTGGCACCGGTTCGTCCATCGTGCGCTACTATCCCTACTTCAAGGATGCGAAAAGCGGCGACCACGGTTTTTTCCTGTGGACGTTGGTCATTCCGCTCATCGGTTTTGTCATTTTCGGGCTGCTCTACATCCTGCTGCGCGCGCCCATCGAGCATGCGTTCATCGAAAAATCGCCGCTCTTTGTCGATTATTATTACGCCGTACTGCCATTGGCATTTTTCATGCTCTACATGACCATTTTCGAGTCGAATGCCAACGTGTTGATGCGGATTGTGGTGCCCAAAATCACGCGCGAAGTCATTGTGCGGGTGCTCACCTTGGCAGCCTATCTGCTCTACGCCTTCGGGTGGCTCAGCCTGACCGAATTTGTAATGGCATTTTGCGGTGTGTACGGCATTGCCACCCTTGTCAATGTCGGCTATCTGTTTTCGTTGGGGCGCATATCGCTGCATGCCGACCCACAGCATATTACCAAGCCACTCCGACGCGACTACAGCCTCTACACCCTATTTTTGATAACAACGGCATTTGCCACCGCCATCACGCCGGTACTCAGCACCTTTTTTATCAGTGCGCAACAGGGGTTGGCGTTTACCGGAGTTTTTGCCATCGCCACTTACATTGCCACCATCATCGACATTCCTTACCGATCGTTGGGTGCCATTGCACAGCCGCAACTATCGCAAGCCGTGAAAGACAACAACATCGCCGGAGCCAACAATTTGTGCCAAAACGTATCGTTGCATCAACTGCTGGTAGGCGCATTTTTGTTTTTCGTCATTTGGAGCAACATCGACCTGTTTTTTGCGCTTCTGCCCAACGGCGACCACTATGCCATAGCCAAAAATGTGGTACTCATTTTGGGCATTTCGAAACTCATCAACTCCACATTGAGCATCGGCACATCGGCGCTCAACTATTCGCGTTACTACTATTTTTCGCTGATTTTTGCGTTTTTGCAAACGGCTTTGGCCATTTTTTTCAACAATCATCTGATTCCGCGTTGGGGCATCGATGGTGCTGCCATGGCCACGTTGCTGGCATACTTGTTCTACTACATGGCGCTACTGATTTTGGTGCGATTCAAACTGAGGATAACGCCTTTTTCGTGGTCGCAAATCAAGGTGTTAGGCATCATCGTAGTGATGTTTGCGCTGGATGCGGCCTGTCGTTTTGGCCTCCGACACCTCTACCCTGCCATTGGCGACAGCCTCTGGTTGCAAGGCGCCGAAGCCGTCATTCTCACCTGTGTCATCGCACTTTTGGGGGTGTGGTGCGTGTGCCGATGGAACATTTCGACCGAAATCAAACAGTTGATATTCAGCACATTGTCGAGATTCAAAAAATAAAAAAACGCCGATGCAATTCAGAAAAGCATCGGCAAATATGGTTCGGCATGTTGGCCAAACAAGTCGTTATTTTTTCAAATCGAACAGATAGCCAAACGACACCTTCACCTCGCCCATCGTTACATAACTTTTGGTGCCGGTCGGCAAATCGAGCGTCCACTGATAATCGTTTTTGTCCAAGTTGTTGAACCCGTGATGGTAGCCAATCGACCAAATGAAGTTGCGATATTTAGCGTTTAGGCCGATTTCGGCACCGATTTCGAAGCGATAGAGCCGTCCGTCGTCGCCATACAATTCGTCCTCCTCGAACATCACCGGTTTTTGCCAATCCGTATTTTCCCACGCCATATCTTTGCCGTGCAGTCCGACGTTGAACGAGGGTCCGAAATAGAGTGCCAATGTCCATTTGCGGAAAGGGAAATTGACATACGCGTGCACCGGAATATTCAGAAAATAGAGTTGCCGTTTGAAGCGCGTTGTTGTGTCGGACAGGTAGTGCAGATTGTAGTGCGATGTGCGCAGATTGTAGGTGGCCGCCACCTCCAATCCCCAGCGATTGGTAATGTCCCAATCGAACAATACGCCGACGGCAAACCCCGACCCCGGCGTTGCATTAAAGTTGACAAGATGATCGGTGGTGGTTTGCACGCCCTGTGTCAGTTGATAACCGACAATGCCGCCCAAACGTTGTGCGGCCGCTGTGGCCATGCAACATGCTGCAATCAGTATTAACAATAAGCGTTTGTTCATGTTTCAGTGTTTCTGTTTGTTGTTGCGCCGGCGAAAAAAAAATCAATTATTGACAACCATGAGCAGTTCCAAGTCGAAAACCAGTGTGGAGTATGGCGGTATGGCGAAATTGCCGTTGGCCAATTTCAATCCGTCGGCGCCGTAGCCTAAGTCGTAAGGCACATACAAGCGCCATTTTTCGCCATCGGTCATCATGCAGAGGGCTTCCTGCCAACCTGTAATCAGATCGGACACTTGCAACCACGCCGAGTCTTGCACTTCGAACACCGTGCCATCGACCAACATGCCTTTGTAATTGACCTGTACGTAGGAATCGGGTTTCGGCACATAGCCTTTGTGATACACAGGATAAACCACCTTATACAAAACGCCCGAAGGTGTCGATTTGTAGGCGGTGTCGCCCTGCATCGTAGCCATGACGTCGGTATTCACATCGCGCCAAACGCTAAAGTCGGGTTGGCAACTGCATGCGACCACACATAGCACGAATATCGGGATAAATTTCTTCATGAATCGATTGGCGAAAAATATTTGCAAATGTACGTCTTTTTATTGAATCACGCAACAGAAAATGCCAAAAAACTTACAAAGGTGCATTTGGCAGCAACATTTTCAGCACATATTCCAACACACACGGCAACACACACAGCCATGCTGCAAGGCCGATGGTCAGGCGTCCGATTTTGGTTTCGTCGGCATCGACATAGGCTGCCACGCCGCTCTGCAGCATAAACATATTGCCAAACGCCAAGACATACAAAAACGGGATAGGCACAAACGACAACAGACAGTTGGTGGCAAAAACGGTAATCATGCCATAGGAGACGAGCAGATGTCCATCGCGCTGTGTCAGATTCACCCGCAGATAGCGTTGCACAATGGGCACAATGCCCCGCACCGACAGCCACCACGCGCTCCACAACGCCGCCATGCGCAACAACGCCGCCAGCAGCGGGAAAAACCACATGGTATCGTGTGCGATGGCAAAACCTATCAGTTCGGCGACGCCACAACACACAACGCCAACCACAACACTGCGCGACGCTGCTTGTTCGGCATCGTCGGCTTCGGCCGCCGCCCGAAAGGCTTTGTCGGGATGACGCAAGAATCCGCTCCACGTCGTGATTTGTTGTCGGATCCAGCACCCGATTTTTTGTAGATATTGTTTCGCTGTCATCGGTGTGCGTAGATTTATGCCCGACCGGCCAGCCAAGCAATTTCGTCGGCCCAGCGGGTTTCGTCCGGAGTTTCGAGGATAAGCGGTATATTGTCGAATCGGGCATCGCGCATAATCAGTTCGAACAACGTGTCGCCAATGATTCCGCCGTGCAACGATTCGTGGCGATCGACGCGCGAAGCCAACGTTTTTTTGGAATCGTTGAGGTGCATACCGCGCAAATAGTCGAATCCGATGATGTCGTCAAATTCGCGGAACACATATTCGAAACCGGCAGGTGTTGCGATGTCGTAGCCGGCGGCAAAGGTATGCGCCGTGTCGATGCAGACGCCGACACGCGTTTTGTCGTCCACCAAATCGATGATGCGCCGCAAATGTTCGAATCGGAATCCGACATTGGTGCCTTGTCCGGCGGTATTTTCGATGACTGCCGTAACGCCCGTCGTCGCGTCCAACGCCCGGTTTATAGACTCGGCAATGCGTTTCAGGCAATCGTCCTCCGAGAGTTTGTTCAGATGACTTCCCGGGTGAAAATTCAAGCGGTCGAGTCCAAGTTGTTCGCACCGTTTCATCTCGTCGATAAAGGATTTGCGCGATTTGTCGAGGCTGTCGTCGTCGGGCGAGCCCAAGTTGATCAGATAACTATCGTGCGGCAGAATCTGTTTGGCCGTGTAGCCATACTCGGCACAGCGTGCCTTGAAGAGCGCCACCGATTCGTCGGTGAGCGGTGCGGCAAACCACTGCCGCTGATTTTTGGTGAACAGCGCGAAAGCCGTTGCGCCGATAGCATGCGCATTGAGCGGTGCATTTTCGACACCGCCGGAAGCGCTCACATGTGCTCCAATGTATTTCATAATTTACAGCGTTTTTTTGTTCACTTGTTTGACAAAATCATCGAACATCCGGCTGCGGCACAGTTGTCCATGTTCTACCACCACGCAGTCGAAACGTGCCGAATTGCACACTTTTCGTTCGGGCATTTTGTAGATTTTCTGTCGAAACACATATTTGATGCCTTCTTGTTCCAGTGCGAGTTCCGACACGAACGTGTCGCCGGAACGCAATGGCGACCGGAAAGCCATTTCCAAGCGTGCCACTACAAAATCGATGCCATCGTCGTGCAAGCGGGCAAAACTGATGCCGTGTTGTGTCAAAAATTCGTGCCTCGTGTGCTCGTAGTAGTGCTGATAGTTGGCATTATTCACAATGCCTTGCAAGTCGCACTCGTAGTCGCGCACTTTCATTTCCATTTCAAAAATTGGTTCCATCGGATTATTCTGTTTCATTTTTTCATCATCAGTGTCAAGCCGTCGCGCAACGGCAAAATGACCTTTTCGATACGTTCGTCGTGTGCGATAAAATCATTAAATTTCTTAATTTCAATGGTTTGGTGGTCGCCCGTTGGCGGATTCGACATCAACACTTTGCCGTCCCACAGCGTGTTGTCGGCCACGATGAAACCGCCCGACGACACCTTAGGCAACACCAATTCGTAATAATCGCGGTAGGCGCGTTTATCGGCATCGATAAATACAAAATCGAACGTGCCTTCCAACTGCGGAATCAGCGTAAGTGCGTCGCCAATGTGCAATGTAACACGCTCGTTATAAGGCGATTGGCGAAAATTTTCGCGAATAAAATCTTCCAATTCGTCGTCTATTTCGATGGTATCGACATGCCCGCCGTCCGGCAACCCTTCGGCCAAACAGAGTGCCGAATAGCCGGTAAATGTTCCGATTTCCAACACGCGCTGCGGGCGTGCCATCCGCACCAACATTTTGAGGATGCGTCCGGCGAAATGTCCCGACAACATCCGCGGATTGATGGTGCGCACATGCGTTTCGCGCGCGATGGCCGCCAGCCAATCGGGTTCGGCATCGCTGTGAGTGGCCATGTAGGCATCAATCAGCACATCGTGATCGTCAAATTGCGTCGCCTGTTTCAGTTGCATCGTGTTGTGTCAGTTAAAAATGAGTGTTGACAATTGGCGTTTATCGAAAATGTCGGCCGCCACCTGCCGGAGTTTGTCGGCAGTAACCGCCTGCAACGCCTCGTGTACTTCGTCGTTCGACAGACAATGGCCGGTTTGCAGATAGGCCTTGGCCATGGTCAAAATCATATTTTCACGATTTTCGTCGGCAATCAGCATTTGCCCTTCGAGTTGGCACTTGGCTTTTGCCAAGGCGCGGGGCGACACACAGTGCGATGCCAAATCGCACAATTCTCTGTGTATCAGCCGCAAGCAATCGCGTTCGTGGCTGTTGTCGCACCCCACATACACGCTCCACACACCGGTATCGACGTAGAGCGTCAATGTCGATTCGACCGTGTAAGCCCAGCCGTGGCGCTCGCGCACCGACATATTGAGCCGACTGCTCATATTCGGTCCGCCGAGGATATTGTTCAACAACAAGAGTGCAAATCGGTCGTCGTGCAGTTGGTGGTAGGCTCTGTTGCCTATCATACAATGCGTTTGGCAGGTATCTTTGTCGCTGCGCTGCGTAGTCGGCCGATAGGTTTCGGGCGGCACACGCCGGAATGTGCGTTTGGTGGCCGGCACTCCGAAATAACGTTCGGCCAAACGTACCAATTTATCGCCCCGCACATTGCCCAAGAGGTAGAACACGATGTTGTCGGTAGTGTAACAGCGTTGCACAAACTGCCGCATGCGCATCGATGTTGTATTTTGCAAGGTCTGTTCCGTACCTAAAATATTGTGTCCCAATGCGGTATCGCCGAACAAGAGGTTATCGAATTCGTCGTAAATCAATTCGGCCGGCGAGTCGTTGTAGGATTGTATCTCCTCCAACACCACGCCGCGTTCGTGTTCCAATTCGTGTTCCGGAAAGGTGGAATGAAACACGATGTCGGCCAGCAATTCCATAGCGCGTTCGAGATGTTGCGCCGGAATGGTAGTGTAAACATACGTTTCCTCTTTGGTGGTAAAAGCGTCTATTTGTCCGCCTACCGACTCCAACCGACTGATAACCTGCCAACTTTTGCGTCGTTCGGTGCCTTTGAACAGCATGTGTTCGACAAAATGCGCCATGCCATGTTCGTCGGCCAACTCGTCGCGCGTGCCGGCATTGACCACAAAGCCGCAATACACCACCGGCGACTCCACAGGCACATACAGCAATCGAATACCATTGGTCAAGGTGTGCGTATGGTACAACATATCGTTATTCATAGTTTTATCAGCCGGCAACATTACAAAAATTTCTTCAACAACAAAACATTCTCTCGTTCCCCGAATCAGCGCATGCCACGCTTGTGTTTTTGCACCATGGCGGGCGCACTTTCTTGTCCGTAGCGATTGACTACCGTTACCGCAAACTTGTAATGCCCTCGTAACTTGTCGGCATAATCGGTCAGATTGACGCAATTATCAGCCGTGATAGTCAGTATGTGGCGCGGGTCGTCGAAATCGCCGAGGTCGTTGCCCGGGAAAGCATAAACCACATAATAGGCCGGTGCACAACCATCAGATTCGTGAGCGGCGTCCCACTCGAGATGATAGCAACGTTGCGCCCGCACGATACGCAGCCGTTTCACGGGCATCGATTCGCTGCCGTTCACGCCGGCTTGCTGCGGCACCAATGCCGGATAGCGATAATAGCGGCGCAAACTATCGCAAATGCCTTGCCGATTTTGCATCAGCGCCACTGTGCTGTAGAACATGGCGCCTTGCTGCGGCACTTGTTCCATGTAGCGCAACTGACGCATCACCTCGTTGCCGGTGCGCCAAACCGGTTTGGCGGTAGCGTTCCCGAGATTTGAAGCATACAACCCGACATAATAGTTGCGATTGCAGGCATGACGGCTCCACCAATCGGCCAGTGTAGCAAAATCGGCGCTCGAGTGTCCGATTTCCCAATAGAGTTGCGGCACCACATAGTCGATGTCGCCCCGTTCGAGCCACAGCAAAATGTCGGCATACAAGTCGTCGTAGTTGGACATGGCACGTGTCTGCGATCCGCGTTCGTCTTTCGACGCATTGCGCCACACGCCGAACGGACTAATGCCAAACTCGACCCACGGTTTGATGCTTTTGATGGTGTGTTGCAACTGTGCAATCACCAGATTGACATTATCGCGCCGCCAATCGCCCTTGTCGGTAAAGCCCCGCGGATTGGCACGAAACTCTTTGTCGTCGGGAAATTCTTGTCCTTTGTAACGATAGGGATAGAAATAGTCGTCGAAATGCACCGCATCGATGTCGTAGCGCGTAACGATGTCGGCCACCACCCTATTTAGATACTCGCGCGTTTCGGGCAATGCGGGATTGAACAAGAGTTGTTCGCCATAGGTTACAAACCATTCGGGATGTTGGAAATAGATGTGTGTCGAATCGAGTTGCGACAAACCGCCTTTGAGTATAGCCCGATAGGGATTGAGCCACACATGCACCTCCATGCAGCGTCGATGCGCCTCGCGCACAACGAACGCCAACGGGTCATAAAACGGCTCGGGCGGAACACCTTGTCGACCGGTCAAGTAGCGCGACCACGGCTCTATATCCGACTGATAGAAGGCATCGGCCGTAGGTCGTGCTTGAAACACCACTGCATTGAAATTCAGTGCTTTGAGCGAATCGAGTATCTCGATCATGCGCTGACGCTGCGCTGTAACATCGTCAACGGACGGCGGCCAATCGATGCCAACGACTGTGGCAATCCACGCAGCGCGCATTTCGCGTTTGCGTTGTGCTGCGGCGGGAATCAAAACGACCAAGCAAACAAGTATGCAGCAAATTTTTTTCACAGACAAAAACTGATGTCGCATGCCGTATTGCGCACAAACGCCTTGTTATTTTGGTCTATCGAACATGCTGATACCGCATTCATTTCTTCGGTTTCATATAGTCTGCAATGACTTTGCGATAGGCAACACACGCCGCTACCACCAAGCCCAACAAATAACCGGCCAACAGCCACAAGACAAAACGCACGAGGCGCGACACAGCCGACGTTACTACAATGTCGTTTTGAAAATTGATATTGCGCGGACGTTGGTTTAGTGTCGTTTCGACAATGCCACGCCGTTCTATCAGGTTCAGCATATCGCTGTAATACAACTGTTTACCTTTGATTTGCAGCACGCCGTTGCGCATTTCGGTTTTTTGCGACTCGTTACTGAAATACTCGCGTGTAGCCAGACTGTCAAGGCGTTGTATTTCGCGGTCGTAGGCTTGCAGGTTCATCCGCAGCACTTGCCGTCCTTGTTCCGACAAGGCGGTCAGTTCGGGCTGTGAGTCGAAATAGCGCTGCAACCACGCCTGCACACACGCCATGTCGTACAGTCCACGCGCTTCGATACGCAAATACAGACGGTCGTTCATTATCACATCAGTCGTGTCCGAGCGGTAATTTTTATCATTGTCGAAATCGACGAAATCGGGCATATTGTCATGTTTGCAGTCAATCCAGCGATAGCATTCGATTTTTGAGATTTTTTTCTGCAACGAATCGGGCATGCCCAATGTCTGCGCCATGTATGGTACTTTGGCATACAAATCGAGCCGTTGCATATATTCCGAAATCATCGGTGCGGCCTCTTCGACGAACAACACGGTGGCGCCGCCGCGAAAAGTGGTAAACTGCGCTTTGGTCAGGAAAAAGCCCGCCACGCCAAACACTAGCACAAAAGCGCCTATAATCCACATGTGCTGCACCGAGAACCGCACCAAGTGAAGCACTGCCACACCACAGCGACGGCAAAAACGACCGACGCCACGACAAGCCATCACTATCAAATCAAACAAATTCAACTCGTTGTTTTTCTGTTCTTCCATAAAATCTTTCTATCTATTTTTTCGTTTGCAAAATTACACTTTTTTGGGCGAAGTACCAAATTCTTCTATTTTTTCATTGCCGAGCGCAAATAGTGTCCCGTGTGCGATGCGGTGCAGGCAGCCACCTCTTCGGGCGTGCCGGCGCACACTATACGCCCGCCGTTTTTACCACCTTCGGGGCCTATATCTATCACATAGTCAGCCGATTTAATCACATCTAAATTGTGCTCGATGACCACTACCGAATGGCCGTTGGCCAACAGTGCATCGAAGGCTTTCAGCAATGTGCGCACATCGTGTGTGTGCAAGCCGGTAGTCGGTTCGTCGAAGATAAACATCATCGGTGTCTGTTGTTCGTTGGCCAAAAACGCAGCCAATTTGACCCGTTGATTTTCGCCGCCCGACAAGGTACTCGACGACTGTCCGAGTTTGATGTAGCCAATGCCCACGGCTTGCAACGGCAACAAGCGTTTGACGATGCGGCGTTCGATGGCGCCATCCGATGCGGCAAAAAATTCGATAGCCTGATTGACCGTCATTTCGAGCACATCAAAGATATTTTTCCCACGATAACGCACCTCCAACACATCGTTTTTGAAACGTTGCCCATGGCACGCTTCGCACTCCAGCACCAAATCGGCCATAAACTGCATCGGCACGGTTACGGTGCCTTCGCCCTGACATTCGGGACAACGTCCGCCATCTTGGTTGAACGAGAAGTAGGCCGCCGTGAATCCCATCTGTTTGGACAACGGTTGGTCGGCAAAGAGTTTGCGAATCTCGTCGTACGCTTTGATGTAGGTTACGGCGTTGGAGCGGGTCGATTTGCCGATAGGACTTTGGCTGACAAACTCGACATCGGACAGCAGATGCACACTGCCATCGACCGCAGCGCAGGCCACCGACAGCGATGAGCCCTCGTCGCTCAAACGCCTTTTCAGGGCATTGTAAAGCACATCGCGCACCAGCGACGATTTGCCCGAGCCCGACACGCCGGTAACGACCGTCAGCACCTGCAGCGGGAACCGCACATCAATGTTTTGCAGATTGTTTGCACAAGCGCCTTTCACCTCGATGTAGTTCGACCAATGCCGCCGCGCCACAGGCAGCGGTATCTGTTCCTTGCCCAACAGGTATTTCAGTGTATACGATCGGTCGCAGTCGGCATCGGTGGCATCGGCGGTGCAACCACTCCACACCACTTCGCCGCCCAAGCGTCCGGCCTGCGGCCCCATGTCAATCAGGTAATCGGCTTCGCGGATGATGTCGCTGTCGTGTTCGACCACCACCACCGTGTTGCCCAGCGCCTGCAACTTGCGCAACACGGCAATCAGCCGTGCGGTGTCGCGCGCATGCAGTCCGATGCTCGGTTCGTCGAGAATGTAGAGCGACCCCACCAATGCGCTGCCCAACGATGTAGCCAGATTGATGCGCTGACTTTCGCCACCCGACAGCGTATTCGACAAGCGATTGAGTGTCAGATAGCCCAAACCGACTTCCTGCAGAAATGTCAACCGACTGCGAATTTCGACCAACAGCCGTTTGGCTACTTGTTCGTCGTGGTCGTTCAGTTGCAGCCGAGCAAAAAATGCACTCAACTCGTCGATGGGCAAATCGACCAAATCGGAGAGGCAGCGACCGGCTATTTTGACATAGTTTGCCTCTTTGCGCAGGCGTGTGCCGCCACACTCGGGACAAACAGTCTTGCCGCGATAGCGCGCCAGCATCACACGATACTGAATTTTATATTGTTGCGTTTGCAGAAATTCGAAAAATGCGTTCAGTCCCTGAAAATACTGATTGCCTGTCCAGAGCAAGCGCTGCTGTGCCGCCGACAATTCGCAGTAAGGTCGGTGTATCGGGAAATCGAATTTCGAGGCATTGACAATCAACTGTTTTTTCCACTCGCTCATCACCGCTCCTCGCCAGCACACAATGGCATCGTCGTACACCGACAGCGATTTGTCGGGAATGACCAGATCGGGGTCGATGCCCATCACTTTGCCAAAGCCTTCGCACACGGGACACGCGCCAATCGGATTGTTGAAACTGAACATATTTTCATTCGGTTCGTCGAACACGATGCCATCGGCCTCGAACGCCTGCGAGAAGCGGCGAATAGCCATATTGTCTTTCTCGCCATAAGCCACTTCGCACGCATTGTTGCCTTCGTAGAATGCGGTCTGCACCGAGTCGGCCAAGCGATTTTGCGTCTCTTTGTCGTTGCGGGCTGTGATGCGGTCAATCAGCAGTTTCACACTTTTCGTTTTGAGCAGTGCGTCATCGGCGAGCACCTCCGATATGCGATAAAATTGTTTTTTTATCGCCACGCGCGAAAATCCTTGTTGCATCAACATTTCGAGTTGTCGGGCGAGCGGTCGATCGGGCTGCGGACGACATTCGGCCATCAGATAGGCCGGCGTTCCTTCGGGCAGATTGACCATAAAATCGACCACATCGGCCACACTGTCGCGCCGCACTTCGATGCCCGACACCGGCGAATAGGTGCGCCCGATGCGTGCAAAAAGCAGTTTCAGATATTCGTAAATCTCGGTGGTGGTGCCCACCGTCGAGCGCGGATTACTACTGATGACCTTTTGCTCGATGGCGATGGCCGGCGGAATGCCCCGAATGAAATCGACTTCCGGCTTGTTCATCCGCCCCAAAAACTGCCGCACATAAGCCGACAGACTCTCCACGTAGCGCCGTTGTCCCTCGGCATAGAGCGTGTCGAACGCCAACGACGATTTGCCGGACCCCGACAAGCCGGTGATGACCACCAACCGATTGCGCGGAATCTGCACATTCACGCCCTTCAGGTTGTGAACACGCGCATTTTGTATTTCGATAAATTTTTCCACAGCCAACTATCGACTAATTGATTTCAGTGCTCCATACTCGGTCAGCGTTACACGGGTGGCGTTGCCATCGAACAGCATGGCCGGCAAACAATCCACACCGCCCAACTGCGGCATCGGCACCACAGCGTGCGCCAACACCGAAACGCAGTCCGACAATTCGACCACAGCCGTCGTCGGCACGTTGTACACAATGCCGCAAGGCGCTTCTGCCCCGACTGCACGCCGGCGTGTAGGCTGTTTCGGCGCGGTAACCGACAAATAGACCGGCTCGCCAATCAAATTGTCGGCCGCCACTATGCCCTCGAACCGCGACATCCGGAACAGCACATCGCGCTCCACAGGTTTATCGGGAACGACGCTATAAATCGCAGAACGACAATACGTTACAGACTTACCGACGAACAGTGCCACCAATTCGCGTTCGGCCTCGTCCAAGCGTTGCAGCATCACACCGAGTGCGGCGCCATCGGGCAACGTCTCGTTGTCGCCGGCCAACAACGCCGCACGACTTTCGCGGATTTGATAAATCTGTTTAGCCGCCAATTCGGCCATTTTCGGGACAGAACTTGCCACCAACGCCTCTTCGCCCAACTGTGCCATATCGAACGTTACGACTGTGTCGACTGCCTCGGCTGCCACAGGCCATGTCGGCTGCGGCTGTAAGTCCGGCGTCGGTGTCGGCGCATTGACAGCCACCAAAACGCCATCGTCGGTAGTTTGCAGATAGTAGGCAGTCGTTTTTTTGTTGACAGCCACGGCATAACATTTTTGTTCGTCGCGCACGGGTTGCGCCTGCACACATACGCGTTTCAAACGCCACGTTTTGGTCGGCGCCGTTACCACATCGGACACGCCCAGATAACGCTCGGCATATTTGTAGAACGGTCCGTTTTGTTGCACCATGCACTCGGCCTCGGCCAACACAACCAGCTCTGTTTTAGGCAGATAGTACAAAACCGCATTATCGGCGGCGGCGCTGCTATCAGCCGCAACCACGGCCGTTTGCGCCACGCCGTTTGCGCCCACCAGCAGCCACACGACCAATCCCATCAAACTTTTTTTTGCCATAACTTGGAACATTTGTTTACAAACTACAAAGTTACGCATTTTCCGTTATATACAAAATAGTTGCACGCAAAATTTGCACCAAAGCCCCCCAAAAAAGCTTGGAAAGTTGCAAAGTTTAAGAATTTGAAGGGTGTGAGTATCGAGCCATAAATTTTTGGTGCGGACAACCAACTATCTCGGATTTTTTTGTAACTTTGCGCTGTGATTTTATCAATACGTGAAAAGTATGGAAAAAGAGACTCTCATTGCCGAAATCAACCGCTTGCGCCACGAGAAAAATGCCGTCATCATGGCGCACTATTACCAAACCGGCGACATTCAGGACATAGCCGATGTGGTGGGCGATAGTTTGGCATTGGCACAATGGGCTGCCAAAACAACCGCCGACATTTTAGTGGTGTGCGGTGTCCATTTTATGGGCGAAACGGCCAAAATACTGTCGCCCGACAAAAAAGTGTTGGTGCCCGACATCAACGCCGGATGTTCGCTAGCCGACAGTTGCAATGCCGACGAGTTCGCTGCGTTTGTCGGCACACATCCCGACCACACCGTCATCTCATACGTCAACACCACCGCTGCCGTCAAAGCACTGACCGACGTGGTGGTAACATCGAGCAACGCACAAAAAATTGTGGAACAATTCCCCAAAGACGCCAAACTCATCTTCGGTCCCGACCGCAACCTCGGCAGTTACATCAATAAAACCACCGGCCGCAATATGCTGCTGTGGAACGGCGCATGCCATGTGCACGAACAGTTTTCGGTGGAACGCCTGGTTGAGCTGAAACAGGCACACCCGCACGCCAAAGTGCTGGCACACCCCGAATGCAAAAATGTGGTGCTGACATTGGCCGACGTCATCGGATCGACACAAAAACTGCTGGATTACGCCATACACAGCGACGACACCGAATTTTTGGTAGCCACCGAGAGCGGCATTCTGCACGAAATGCAAAAACGTTGCCCGCAAAAAAACTTCATTCCCGTGCCACCTATCGACAGCACTTGCGGCTGCAACAACTGCAACTTCATGCGGCTGAATACGTTAGAAAAAATCTACAACTGTCTGCTGCACGAAACACCCGAAATCACCATCGACGAAAACATTCGCGCAAAAGCCGTTCGACCAATACTCAAGATGCTGGAAATGAGCAAATAAAGTTGGCGACAGCCATACCAAAAGAATAGGTGCCACAGCACATTTTCTATACGAAAATGACCGTGGCACCTTTTTTTATCGATGCGGGAATCAAACAGGCTTTGCGTAAGCGAGCAAACGCGCCGTAATGACCTCGACCACACGTTGGCGAATCTCGTCAACCGACAAGCCTTCGGGATAAATCGTTGGCAGAAAATCGACCGAAATCTTGGCAAACGGGCGCGGCAACTTCACCTTTTTAAACACGGCACGCTCGGCACCGAAAATCGCTACCGGCACCACCGGCACATTCAACTCTTTGCTCAAAATGGCAAAACTATCCTTGAAAGTCAGCAACTTACCATCTTTCGAACGCGTTCCTTCCGGGAAAATGATGATATTTTTACCCTCCTGCAACACCATGGCCATCTGCTGCAACGACTCACGCACATTCTTGTTGATGTCCATCACTATCACATTGTTCTTACGCGCCAAGTACGAGGCCACTTTGCTGCGCAGATGTTTCTCTTTGGCAAAGAAGAAGGTGTTTTTCACAAATTTGCTCTTCAACTTCGACGTGATGAAATAGCCATCGAGCATGCTGCGATGGTTCGCCACAATGATACATGGTTGCTCCGACAACTCGACACCGCCATGCTTTTTCAGATTGTAAAATGCGTGCATCATCACTTTGATGCTGCGGCTGCAAAACGCCTGAATAAATCCGGCACGCGGCACCACTACCCTACGCACTTTGCTGGTCAGAATCTCTTTCCACGTTACATTGGCGCCGGCCGTGATGTCCTGTTCGTTCTGTTCGATGTAGGCACTCAATTTGGCCAACGTGCTCAAATTGTCCAACTGCGCTTCGTTCATGCTGATGCCAAACGATGTCTCGATGAACGTGAGCAAGGCAACCTTGCCCAACGAGTCCATCGCCAAATCGATTTCAAAATCGTCGTTGGCGCCGGCATTGCATTTCATCTCCTTGTCGATGTAAGCCTTCAGCATCAGGTAGATTTCGCTTTGCGGTGCATCCGGTTCGTCGGCGGTGCGTTTGTGGGTTGTGGCAAGTTCGGGCAGTTTGAAACGCTGCAACTTCATCAACCGTGTTTTGGGCAACTCGCCCGACACAATGTGAATATTTTTGATGCGTTTGTAAGTGGCCACCGTCTGGTTAAATTTGGCTATCTCCTCGCGCAGAATCGTTTCCATATTCTCCACCGACTTGTCGCGCAACTCCGACAACTCGGGTACAATAACGCACTGCAACACGTTGTCTTTCAGGAATATACCTATTTCCTTAATCAAAGCGGTGTGATGCAATACCGCCTGTTCCAACTCTTCGGGATTGATATTTTTGCCGTTTGGCGTTACAATAATCTCTTTGATGCGTCCGGTCAGTTTCAGGCCTTTTGTAGGCGACAATTCGCCGGTATCGCCGGTGTGCAGCCAGCCATCGCGCAGAATGTCGGCCGTTTCCTCCGGACGATTGTAATAGCCCTGCATCACGTTCTCGCCACGGACACACACTTCGCCATTTTCGGCAATGCGCACCTCGATGTTGGGCAGCGGCTCGCCGGCATACCCCACCTGCACGTTCCACGGCCGCGTAAAGGATATCATCGGAGCCGTCTCGGTCATGCCATAGCCTTCCAACACGGTGAAACCCAGTGTTTTGAATATCGAACCGATATCGGGCGGCAAAGCGGCACCACCACTCACCAAATAGTCGATGTGGCCGCCAAATTTTTTGTGAACCTTGCCAAACAACATGCGCGAAAAACCTTTGGAACCAATGGCTTTGGCCATGCTGAACAACGCGCGCGTTACAAACGAACGTTTGATGATGTCCATGATGCCTTTCGACAACAATTCGTACAGACGCGGCACGCCGATGACAATATTTATCTTGCCCTCGTTCAACGTTTTAACAATGCTTTCGGCATTCAGACCATCAGCAATATAAACCGTTTCGCCCACATAGAGCGGCGCCACCAACGACCCCAGCAACGGGAAAATGTGATGCAACGGCAACAAAATCATCGTGTTGCGTTCGGGCGTGAAAATCTTGACCGACTGCGACACCGAATTGACGTTGAACATCACATTGTTGTACGACAGCATCACACCTTTGGGCGAACCCGTTGTACCCGATGTGTAGATGATGAGCATCGTTTGCGACAAATCGTCGAATGTTATTTCGTCCGCCGCCACGGCATCTACTGCCGACACATCAATGTCTTCGTCGGTCAGGACGGCACATGTGGCACCGGCCATCGTCAGTGCCTCATCGACCACAGCCCGTTTGGACGAAGTGGTAAAAATCAAATCGGGCTTACAATCGCCCACAATGTAGGCCAATTCGCCCGCCGTCGATTGCACATCGACCGGCACCGTGATGGCACCGGTACGCACGCAACCATAAAATGCGAAAATCCATTCCGCCGAATTTTCGGCAAAAACAATAGCCATGCGCGGCTGTGCCACCGCAGCAAAACGCTGCGCATAACACGCCGAATATTGCAACAATTGATTGTACGAAAAGTGGCGACCACGATGCACAACCGCAGGTTTGTCTGCTTTTCCTATTAAAATCATAAAAAACTTTTTTTCGTTTCACAATACTCAAAAAGAACGACAACAAACGTCCTTTTTGATTCAAAAATGCGCAGCCACAGGAACTGCAAAGGTCGGCATTTTTTGTCAAACGGCGCCATTTTTAATATTAAAAATAACAACCAAGTAGTAATAAAACATAAACACACATCATCACTGACGCGTAAATCCATAAATGTGATGAATATGTAAAACGCCGATAATCGGAGCATTAGGTTCGTTTTTTTCGACCACGGCAAGTGTTGTTATTTTATATCTGTCCATCAGTTCGAGCGCATCGTTCACCATAGCATCGGCTTCGATTTTTTTGCAACCACGACTCATAAAATCGGCCGCTTTCAGCGTTTGCAGGTTGTCGAAATGCTGCGCGGCGCGCCGAATATCGCCATCGGTAATGATGCCGGTTACACAGCCCTGCGCATCAGCCACCATCGTGATGCCCAATTTTTTCAGGCTTACTTCGGCAATCACGTCTTTGAAGAGCGTCTCTTCGCGCACCATCGGCACCACATCGGTCATGCAGTCTTTCACCTGCGTGAGCATGCGCCGTCCGAGCGCACCTCCGGGATGATAGAGCGCAAAATTTTCGGGTTGGAAATTACGTTTTTCCATCAGGCAAACGGTGAGCGCATCGCCCATGACGAGCGCCGCCGTGGTCGAAGTGGTTGGCGCCAAACCGATTTTGCAGGCTTCGCGTTCGACATGAATATCGAGCACCAAATCGCTCTGCTGTGCCAACGACGACTGTTTATCGCCGGTCATAGCCACTATCGGGCAGTTCATTTTTTTAAGGTTGCGCACCACGTTCAGTATCTCGTCGGACTCGCCGCTGTTCGAAATGGCGATGACCACATCGCCGCGCGACACCATGCCCAAATCGCCATGCAACGCTTCGGCGGCATTGATAAAAATGGCTTGTGTGCCGGTCGATGCCAGCGAAGCGGCTATCTTCTTACCGATGATACCCGTCTTGCCGATGCCCGTCAGCACCACTTTGCCCTGATGATTATATATCAAATCGACAACCTGACACATTTCGTTGCCAATGCGGTCGCCAACGCGACTGATTTCGGCCATTTCGATGCGAAAGACCTCTTTGCTGCGTGCTATTATATCCACGATTGTCTGTGTTTTTTTTAACAATTTGATTTACAGATGTTTTGTTACTTCGTCGATGGCTTTGGCGTGTTCCAAAATGGGACGTATCGTATCGAGACGCAGTTGGTTGGCCGCATCCGACCATGCGTTGTCGGGGTCGGGATGCACTTCGGCAAACACCGCATCGACACCCACAGCCAAAGCAGCATTCATCAGATAGGGAGCCATGGCGCGATTGCCACCGGTGGAAGTGCCGTTGCCGCCGGGCTTTTGCACCGAGTGCGTGGCATCAAACACCACCGGATAACCCAACGCACGCATTTCGACCAAGCCGGTCATATCGACCACTAAGTTGTTGTAGCCGAACGATGTGCCGCGTTCGCACAGCATGATGTTGCGATTACCCTTCGATTCCAATTTTGTTACCACCTGTTTCATGTCCCAAGGTGCCATGAATTGCGCCTTTTTCACATTGATGATTTTGCCGGTTTGCGCTGCTGCCAGCAACAAATCGGTTTGTCGCGCCAAGAATGCCGGAATTTGCAGCACATCGACCACCTGCGCTACCGGCGTGCATTGCCAGCACTCGTGCACATCGGTTACGAGCGGCAAATCGAGTTCGGTGCGCACCTTTTGCAAGATGCGCAATCCTTCGTCGATGCCGACACCGCGTGGCGAGTCGCACGCCGTGCGATTGGCTTTGTCGAACGATGCTTTGAATATCAGATTGATATTCAAGTCGTTACACATGCGTTTCAACGTCTCGGCGGTGTGCATCACCATGGTTTCGTTTTCGATGACGCACGGGCCGGCAATCAGCACAAAAGGTCGGCCGCCACCGATTGTAAACCGCTCGTTTACAACTATTTCGTTCATTTTCGAATGTATTTTTGGCACGTTTATTTACATGCGCACCAGGCTTCAATCCAATCGACCTGCATGACACCTTCGCCGCCTTTTTGGTTTTGTGCGATGAACGCACTCAACATCGGGAACAGCGGTTCGGTAGGCACGCCTTCGGTGGTTCGGAACACCTCTATATTATTGATGCGCCAAATCAGTTCTTTGGCAGTCCACTCCAACGAATAGATGTAATATTCGTTGAGTTTCAGGCCGGTGATGCGTGTCGATGTATATTTTTTCTCGAATTTGGTTGCCCAATGCGTGCCCACTTCGATGGATTTTCCATCGCACACAGCGATGTTGATGTGTGGCAATATGTGTTCGCCCGTCAGCCAGAATGCCTGTGTCAAGCCTTTGCCTTCGAAACGGATTTTGGCACGGAAATAGCCCTCTTTTTGGCACACGCCTTTGGTGCCGTGCAGCACGTCGGAGGTGTACTCAAATTGGTGATTGACAAAACCGCGTACCTTGTCCCACGCCAACGCCAATTTGCGTTCTTTGCGCGTGTAGATGCTCAATTCGCCGCCATACACACTGACATTATCGCCGTTGTTGTTGGCCTGCTTTTCGTTTGTAAACGAGTGATTTCCAACGAATTTATCGCTCGGATAATTGAATCCGCTTTCCCAGCGCGAGGCATTGAGCGAGTTCCAATCGAAACTATCGTGGAAAGTCTGTTGGTAGAGGCGCAAACGTGCAAATTTATTGCCATCGGTTTTTTCGTAGAATTTAATATCCTCATTTTCAGCCAATTCGTTGAAACGTCTTTCGAGTGCGGCTTCATCGGTTTTGTCCCAACGGCATGGGTCGCTCCAGAAAGCGTTAGCCGCCTGAAATTCGGGCGTTGTTACTTTTTCGCGCAGCGATTCAAGTTCTTTGATGACATACGAATTGTGAAAACGCATATAGTTTTTGTACTCTTTTGAGCGTTCAAATTTCTTCAAACGCTGCAAATCGGGATTTTTCTTGACTTCGTTCGATTTGCTCAGCAGCATATATTCCGGACGTTTGCGAAACTCCAAATACTCGGCCAGCAACGGGTTTTGCAAGGTTTCGTAATACAAGGCTATTTTGCGGTCGCCGTTCAGTTTTTCGAACTTGCGCATGTCGCGATACTCCTGCGTATCTTTGTATTTACGATTGACCAGCACTCTCTTTTTCTCTTTGAAATCGGCCGATTTCACTTTGTCGAACAATTCGCGATATTCTGCCAATTCCTTCGACTCCTCGATGCTGACATAGCGTCTGAAATCTGCGTTCAAAACTGCAAATTGAGCCTCCATTTTGGACGTGCTCTGCATCTGTCCTAAAATTCTTTTCCAAAAAAGATTCATAAATATTGTATATTAAGGTTAAAAAAAAATATATATAATCACCAAACTATTGCGTAGTTGCCAATTCGTCGTTTATTATCGGTCATTGTCGTGTGCGGCGGCAAACGAAGCCAACCACTCGATCGTTTCGGCAGCCGAATTGTGCACAAAAAATCCCGATGTGCGCGACACATAGCCCACGTTTTCGGTCGTCATGCGGCGAATCTGCTGCTTGATGCCGGCATAAAAATCGTCGGTATTGACCAGCGCCAGCGGCTTGTCGTGATAGCCCACCATGCCCGATGCCAACACATCGAACAGTTCGTCGTAGGTGCCGAAACCGCCGGGCAGCACCACAAACACGTCGGCCAACTCTTTCATCATCTCTTTGCGTTCGCTCATGTCGGCCACTTCGAACAACTGCATCGGCAACGTGCTCCGGCGTCCCTTTTCGACAATCAGTTCGGGCACCACGCCTATGATTTCGCCTTGTTGTTCAGCCACCGTTTCGGCCACGGCATCCATCAAACCGCCGGTGGCACCGCCATACACAAGGGTATGTCCGCCGGTGGCGATGAATCGCCCTATCACGCGCGCTTCTTCTTTGAAAGCCTCGCTCACACCATCGCTCGAGGCGCAAAACACACAAATATTCATAGACAAATTTCTATTTTATCGGCACAATTTTCACTTTGTACGCGCTGTTTTCTTGGTCATTCGGCACGGAGCCGCTCAAATCTCGCCACGTTGTATTTTGGCGTGCATCGAGGCAGCGGCTTTGCGTCCGTCGCCCATGGCCAAAATAACGGTTGCACCGCCGCGCACAATGTCGCCGCCGGCAAAAATGGTCGGAATGGAACTCTGCATCGCTTCGCTATCGACCACGATAGTCCCTTTGGGCGACACCTCCAAGCCTGGCACCGAGCGCGGCACCAACGGGTTTGGCGACACGCCTACACTGACTATCACCTCATCGACATCGATCCACTCCTGCGCGCCTTCGACCGGCACCGGACGGCGACGTCCCGAAGCATCGGGTTCACCCAAAGCCATCTTTTGCAGCAGCATGCCCGTTACACGGCCTTTGTCGTCGCCACGATATTCGATGGGATTGTGCAGCGTCAGAAACTCGACGCCCTCTTCCTTGGCGTGATGCACCTCCTCGAGTCGTGCGGGCATCTCCTCCTCGCTGCGACGATAGACTATCATGGCACGTTCGGCACCCAAACGACGTGCGGTGCGCACCGAGTCCATCGCCGTATTACCGCCGCCAATCACTGCCACGCGTTTGCCTTTGAGCACCGGCGTATCCGTATCAGAACGAGAGGCGCCCATCAAATTGACACGCGTCAGGTATTCGTTGGACGACATGATGCCGATGAGATTTTCGCCCTTGATGCCCATGAAATTAGGCAATCCGGCACCACTCGCCACAAACATCGCGCGGAATCCTTCACGTTTCAAGTCGTCGAACGTGATGGTTTTGCCCACGATGCAATCTTTTACAAACTTAACGCCCATTTTCTCCAAATTGCCGATTTCGACATCGACGATTTTGTTCGGCAGGCGAAACTCGGGAATACCATATTTCAGCACACCGCCAATTTCGTGAAGAGCCTCAAACACCGTTACATCGTAGCCGAATTTTGCCATATCGCCGGCAAACGACAGTCCGGCCGGGCCCGACCCGACGACCGCTATTTTGATGCCGTTCGGTGCGGCAACTTCGGGCAGCGACATGCATCCGCTCTCGCGTTCGTAGTCGGCTGCGAAACGCTCCAAATAGCCGATGGCCACCGCTTGATGTTTCATTTTCAGGTGAATACATTTCGATTCGCACTGTTTCTCCTGCGGGCACACACGTCCGCAAACGGCAGGCAGTGCCGAGGTCTGTTTCAGCACTTTGGCGGCTTGCAAAAATTCGCCGCGTTCGATATTTTTGATAAATCCGGGAATATCGATACCGACGGGACAGCCTGTAACGCACTGCGGATTTTGGCAGTCGAGGCAGCGTGTCGCCTCGAGCACCGCTTGTTCGACCGTCAAGCCTTGGTTGACCTCCTCGCTATTGTGGCTGCGGTAATCGCCCGACAATTCACTCATTTTGACGCGTTCGATAGCGGCGCGTTCTTTCGGATTTTTGGTTTTGCGCAAGGCTTCGCGCCAAGCGGCATTTCTATTTTGTTCTTCCATTGTTTCGGACTATCATTTTTGTTCCAACAAATGTTCTTTTGCTTCTTGTTCTTCGGCACGATAGGCGCCAAGACGCATCATCATCTCGTCGAAATCGACCTGATGTGCATCAAATTCGGGACCATCGACACACACAAATTTTGTTTGTCCGCCAACAGTAACGCGGCAGGCGCCGCACATGCCCGTGCCATCGACCATTATCGTGTTCAGCGATGCGATGGTCGGCACTTCGTATTTTTTTGTCAACAACGACACAAATTTCATCATGATGGCAGGTCCGATGGTAACGCAAAAATCGACTTTTTCGCGTTGAATCACCGATTCGACGCCGGCCGTTACCAAGCCCTTTTGGCCATACGATCCATCGTCGGTCATCACCACTACTTCGTCGGAGAATTGCCGCATCTGTTCTTCGAGGATAACCAAATCTTTGGTGCGAGCAGCCAACACCGTTATCACACGATTGCCGGCTTGTTTCAACGCTTCGGCAATGGGTAACATCGGCGCAGTGCCGACTCCGCCACAAGCGCAAACCACCGTGCCAAACCGTTCGATATGAGTGGCTTTGCCCAACGGGCCAACCACATCGGTTACCTCGTCGCCAACATTGAGATTGCACAACTTGGTGGACGAAACGCCCATTTTCTGCACCACCAACGTGATAGTGCCGCGTTGCACATCGGCACCGGCAATGGTCAGTGGAATGCGTTCGCCCCGTTCGTCCACACGAACGATGACAAAATGGCCGGCTTTGCGTGCTTTGGCTATCAGCGGCGCCTCGATTTCCAAGCGCAAAACATTCGGCGAAAAATAGGATTTATCAACAATTCTATACATGGTTTTTTTAGTATTTTTATCAAACTACAAAGATAGCCATTTTTCCACAAAAAACGAAAAAATCGTCATTTTTTTAGCAAAGAAAGTAAAAAAACGAGATTTTCGTCATCCGAAAACCTCGTAACACATTCATTTTCAATAAAATGACTAATCGCACACGCGTCCATCGCGCATACGAACAATGCGGTCGCTCATGGCCGCCAACTCGTCGTCGTGCGTTACGATGAGGATGGTTTGCCCAAAGCGGTCGCGCAAGTCGAAAAAGAGTTTATGCAGTTCGGTGCGATTGACACTGTCGAGGCTGCCGCTCGGTTCGTCGGCCAGGAGCACTTCCGGCCGGTTGACCAACGCTCGCGCCACCGCCACACGCTGTTTTTCGCCGCCCGACAATTCGGCAGGTTTGTGTTTGGCACGATTTGCAAGATTCAGATAATCAAGCAGTTCCATCGCACGTTTTTCGGCAGCACGAAACGTTTCGCCGGCAATCAGCGCCGGCATCATCACATTCTCGCAAGCCGTAAATTCAGGCAAAAGTTGATGGAATTGGAACACAAAACCGATATGCCTGTTTCGGAAATCGGAGAGTGCGTCGCCTTTCAGCCGCAGCACATCGGTGCCGGCCACCTCCACCGACCCTGCATCGGGACGATCGAGCGTGCCAAGCAACTGCAACAAGGTAGTTTTGCCGGCGCCGCTCGGCCCCATAATCGACACAATCTCGTGTGGTGCCACATGCAAGCCAACGCCTTTCAACACTTGCAAATTGCCAAATGATTTTGTCAAATTTTTGGTGATTATCATCGTTTTTGTCTTTATTTTCCGTTTGACAAAGGCGTCAATTCGTCGGTGATGGCACGAATGACATGCGACGCCAAAAAGCACCCAAACACCGCCGGCATATACGACACAGTCCCCACGTTCGAACGTTTATTTTGCTCATTATCAACTGTTTCGATGCGGCTTTCGGCCACTTTTTCGGGCGAATAGACCACCGTTATGCCTTTGCGCACTCCCAATCGGTGCAGATATTTGCGCACCATGTGAGCCAACTTGCAGTAGTCCGATTTCGAGATGTCGCAAATTTTCACCTGCGTGGGGTCGAGTTTACCGCCCGATCCCATGCTCGACACCGTCGGGATGCCAAGCACAAACGCCTCGTGCAGCAAAAACACTTTCGGGCTGAGCGTATCGATGGCATCGACCAAAAAATCGTAGTGCGTAGCGCGCAAGAGGGCAGCCGTGCGTTCGTCGCGCAAAAATTCGGCATACAGATGCAATTTGACTTGCGGATTGATGTCGCGCAAACGTTCTGCCAAAACGTCAGTTTTTCGTCGACCGATGGTTGTATGCAACGCCACCAACTGCCGGTTGATATTGGTTTCGGAAACAATGTCGGCATCCACCAAAGTCAGTTCGCCAACGCCCGCACGGCACAACATCTCGGCCGCATAAGCGCCTACGCCGCCAAGACCGACCACCAACACATGAGCCGCGCGCAAACGTGCCAATTTGTCAGCACCAAACATCAGTTGCGTACGCTCTTCCCACATAGACATCGTTTTTTTTACAAACCAACATTATTGCACTGCAAAGATACAGAAAAATCGGAAACCACCGCCACACCGCGTGCAAGTTTCCACCATGCGGCGTCAGTAAATGACCAAGCCGGCCACAGCCGCCAGCGCTATCATCAAAATCGGGTTGATTTTCAGAAACTTAACAGCCACGAATGCTACTGCAAAAATCAGCCAACTGACATAATCGGCACAATGTTCGCCAAAATTCTCCTCGTTCATCAGCAACAAAGCCGCCGCCGCAATCAGACCGACCACCACCGGTCGCAAGCCGCGCAACGCACCTTCGACATAGACATTATTTTTGAATTTGGCCAGCATTTTGGCCACTATCAGCATGATGATGAACGATGGCAACACCACTGCCACCGTAGCCACCAACGACCCCAACACACCGCCCGTAGCCAAATAACCGGCATAAGTAGCACAGTTGATGCCGATAGGACCGGGTGTCATTTGCGATACCGCCACCATATTGGCGAACTCCGCCGACGACACCCAATGGTAATGTTCCACCAACTCGAACTGAATGAGCGGCAACATGGCTGCCCCACCACCAAACCCGAACAAGCCGATTTTGAAAAACGCATAAAATAGTTGCAAATAGACCATAAAGCATCAACTTTTTTTATCGGACGACGTATTCGAGCATCTCTTTTTAGCGCGACGTTGTTCCACGGCAGCATAGGCCACACCGGCCGCGCCCGCCGCAAAAATAATCCACACCGGCGACACGCCGAAATACCAAATCAGCACCGCCGAAACGACCGCAATCCACACGGTTTTCCAATTCAACTTGGCCGCCTTAGCCAGATTGAACACCGGCACAGCAATCAGCGCCACCACAGCCGGGCGCACCGCACGAAACATTTTGGCCAGCACGGGCGAGTCCTGAAATTCGGTCAGGCACATGGCAAACAGCAGCACCAGCACAAACGACGGCAATGCCGAGCCCAAGGCGCTGACCAGCGCACCCATTTTACCGCGCGCCCGATTGCCCACCAGCACAGCAATATTCATGGCCAAAATACCCGGTGCCGACTGCGCTACCACCAGCATATCGAGAAAATCGTCGGACGTAATCCAACGTCGGCGGTCAACCACTTCGCGCTCGATGAGCGGAATCATGGCATAACCGCCACCAATGGTAAACGCCCCAATCTTGGTAAACGTCCAAAACAACTGCCACAACGACGCTTTCATCATATTTACCTCCATCGCCACAATACAGACTGCAAAATTACGCATTTTTTGGCAAATTGTTGATAAGTTTTTGCGGCAAATACACTTCCGTATCCGTTTTTTTTGTACTTTTGTTTGTTTTATGCAACACCCTATTTATTAAGGTCGATTAAAAACAATAAAATTGAGAAATATGTCTGAAGAACAAAAACAAGGAACCGAGTCGAGCTACGGAGCGAGCAGCATTCAAGTGCTCGAGGGACTCGAAGCCGTGCGCAAACGTCCGGCCATGTATATTGGCGACATCAGCGAGAAAGGTCTGCACCACTTGGTGTACGAAACTGTCGACAACTCCATCGACGAGGCGCTGGCCGGCTACTGCACACACATCGAAGTAACTATCAACGAAGACAACTCCATCACCGTTCAAGACAACGGACGCGGCATTCCCGTCGATATGCACGAGAAAGAACACAAATCGGCATTGGAAGTAGTAATGACCGTGCTGCACGCCGGCGGTAAATTCAACAAAGACAGTTACAAAGTGTCGGGCGGTCTGCACGGCGTAGGCGTATCGTGCGTCAACGCGCTATCGACACACATGAAATCGCAAGTATTTCGCGATGGCAAAATATACCAACAAGAATACACATGCGGCACACCGCTGTATCCCGTAAAAGTGGTAGGCGAGACCCATCTGCGCGGCACACGCCAACAATTTTGGCCGGACGGCAGCATTTTCACCACCACCACATACAAATACGAAATTCTCGCCAACCGCATGCGCGAATTGGCATTTCTGAACGCCGGCATCACCATCATTCTGCGCGACCTGCGCCCCGACGAAGAAGGCAAGACCAAAGAAGCAACCTTCTTCTCGAAAGATGGTGTGCGCGAATTTGTGCGCTACATCGACCAAAGCCGCCGGCACCTGTTCGACGATGTCATCTACCTGAACACCGAAAAGCAAGGTATCCCGATAGAATTGGCCATCATGTACAACGACGGCTACACCGAGAACATACACTCGTATGTCAACAACATCAACACCATCGAAGGCGGCACACACTTGGCCGGATTCCGCATCGCGCTGACACGTACGCTGAAAAAATACGCCGACGACAACTGTAAAAAAGAACTCGAAAAAATTGCGAAAAACAATATCGAAATCGCCGGCGAGGACTTCCGCGAAGGCCTCACTGCCGTGCTGTCCATCAAAGTGGCCGAGCCGCAATTCGAAGGTCAAACCAAGACCAAACTTGGCAACAGTGAAGTGATGGGCGCCGTGCAACAAGCCGTCGGCGAAGCCCTGAGCAACTACTTGGAAGAGCACCCCACCGAAGCCAAAACCATCGTATCGAAAGTGATTTTGGCCGCCACCGCACGCGTAGCCTCGCGCAAAGCCCGCGAAAGCGTACTGCGCAAATCGACATTCGGCGGCGGACTGCCCGGTAAACTTGCCGACTGCTCGAGCAAAGACCCCGCCGTCAGCGAATTGTTCCTCGTCGAAGGTGATTCGGCCGGCGGATCGGCCAAAAGCGGCCGCGACCGCACGTTCCAAGCCATTCTGCCACTGCGAGGCAAAATTCTGAACGTCGAAAAAGCCATGTTCCACAAAGCGTTCGAAAGCAAAGAGATACGCAACATCTACACCGCTCTCGGCGTAACCATCGGTACCGAAGAAGACAGCAAAGCACTGAACATCGAAAAGTTGCGCTACCACAAAATCATCATCATGACCGATGCCGACGTGGACGGCGCACACATAGCCACGCTGATTCTGACATTCTTCTTCCGTTACATGAAAGAACTCATCGAGCAAGGCTACATCTACATAGCCACTCCGCCACTCTACTTGTGCAAAAAAGGCAAAGTGGCACAATACTGCTGGACAGAAGAACAACGTTTGGCATTCATCGAACAGTATGGCGGCGGACTGGAAGGCGGCATCGTGCAACAACGCTACAAAGGTCTTGGTGAAATGAACCCCGAACAACTATGGGAAACAACCATGAACCCCGAAAACCGCACATTGCGCCAAATAACTTTGGAAAATGCTGCCGAAGCCGACCAGACATTCTCCATGCTGATGGGCGACGATGTCGAGCCGCGCCGCGAATTTATCGAAACGCACGCCACCTACGCCAACGTCGATGCGTAACGGCAGCGTCAGCAATCCGTTCACAGCCCGAAGACACGCCTTTTGACGGCGCCTTTGGGCTTTTTTTGTCGGCGTCGGGCAACGAAAAAGAAAAAATCATCGCAAAAAATTTGGCAGTTACAAAAAAAAGCATTACTTTTGCAGTCGCAAAACTCGGGTACCTTGGCCGAGTGGTTAGGCACCGGTCTGCAAAACCGCATACAGCAGTTCGATTCTGCTAGGTACCTCAACAACAAAGCGGCATCAATGATTGACGCCGCTTGTTTTTTAATTGTGAATTACATATCAATTATCACAATCCGATTCGCTCTTGTCTATTTTGCGCTTGGTTATTTTGATATCGTAACAACCTTCAGCCACAAGTTCTTCTTTGATATATTTTATTTCCACATCGATACCCGACTTGGTATTCCACTCGTAAGTGGTACTATTTTTCTTTTCGATGCGTGTGTTATTATCACTCTTGTACGAATACTCACACTGCACTTCCCAACAATAATGTTCACCACTTTCGCACGATGTTAAGCCCCACGCAAGAGCCACACTTGCAATAAAAAAACATACTTTTTTCATGATAAAAAAATTTTAAATAAGTTCCTACTCTGTTATGGATTTTCAGATTCCTCCAATTAATGTTGCAAAGATAAGGTATAATATTTATAAAAACAAATTTTATTCAAAAAAAACGTCATTTTTACAAACAATAACAAGAAATATAAGTTTTAGCACTTGTTCGAACAAAAAAAAAGCATCTGCTCGGCACAGATACTTTTTCTTTGATGCGTAGCACGTAGGCTTCGGTTCAATAACTGCGTGCGATGATGACCCGGCCGGCCGACGGTTTGCCCGTAACCATACATTTGCCCGGCGTGCGGTCGCCATCGAGCGGAATACAGCGAATCGTGGCCTTGGTTTCTTCTTTGATTTTTTCTTCGGTTTCGGGCGTGCCGTCCCAATGGCAAAGCAAGAAACCACCCTTTTCGATTTCCTCCTTAAACTCGTCATACGAATTGACTTCGCGTGTTTGTGCTTCGCGGAATGCGAGCGCTTTGCGGTAGATGTTTTGCTGAATTTCTTCGAGCAAATCCTGCACATAGGCATCGATGCCCTCGCACGGCAGCGTCTGTTTTTCGAGCGTATCGCGGCGCATCAGTTCCACGGTGTCGTTTTCCAAATCGCGTCCGCCCATAGCCAAACGTACCGGCACGCCTTTCAGTTCGTAGTCGGCAAATTTGAAACCGGGTCGTTTGTTGTCGGCATTATCGTACTTGACGGCGATACCGCGGTTGCGTAATTTTTCGACGATGCCGGCCACTTTGGCATCGATTTGACGGAGTTGTTCGTCGTTTTTGTAGATAGGTACAATGACCACCTGAATCGGTGCCAGATGCGGCGGCAGCACAAGTCCGTTGTCGTCGCTGTGCGTCATGATGAGTGCGCCCATCAAGCGTGTAGAAACGCCCCACGATGTTGCCCACACATATTCCAATTTATTCTCTTTGTTGATAAATTGCACGTCGAACGCCTTGGCGAAATTCTGTCCCAAGAAGTGCGATGTGCCCGACTGCAGTGCTTTACCGTCCTGCATCATCGCCTCGATGGTGTAGGTTTCGAGCGCTCCGGCAAAGCGTTCGTTAGCCGATTTTACGCCCTTGATCACCGGCAGTGCCATATATTTTTCGGCGAAATCGGCATAGACGTTCAACATTTTTACAGCCTCGGCTTCGGCCTCTTCGCGCGTGGCATGAGCGGTGTGTCCCTCCTGCCACAGAAATTCGGCGGTACGCAAGAACAAGCGCGTGCGCATCTCCCAGCGCATCACATTCGCCCATTGGTTGCACAAAATCGGCAGGTCGCGGTAGGATTTTATCCAATTTTTATAGGTATTCCAAATGATAGTTTCCGATGTTGGGCGAATGATCAGTTCCTCTTCGAGTTTGGCTTCGGGGTCAACCACCACGCCTCGGCCGTCGGGCGACGTTTTCAGTCGGTGGTGCGTTACCACGGCGCACTCTTTGGCAAATCCTTCGACGTGTTCGGCTTCGCGGCTGAGAAACGATTTCGGAATCAGCAACGGGAAGTAGGCGTTGACATGCCCTGTTGCCTTAAACATATCGTCGAGTTGACGCTGCATTTTTTCCCAAATAGCGTAGCCGTAGGGTTTGATAACCATGCACCCGCGCACAGCCGACTGTTCGGCCAAATCGGCTTTCACCACCAATTCGTTGTACCACTGCGAATAATTTTCACTTCGTTTGGTCAAGTTTTTTAATTCTGCCATATTCTTTTATGTTTTTGGTCTTTCTGTTTTACAATTCAATCATCTGCGTGTCGGCCGTAATTTTGAACGACGACAACGACAAATGCTGCCATAAAATGATTTTGCCGCTATAGCCGATGGCCAACGATTCGGCAACAAGTTCGGGGACGGGCCGGCCAACGATACGATTTTCTTTTGGCACAAACGTTGTAATCAGTCCGTTGAAAAATTGTGTGCCGGCCGGTTCGACCTGACAATTACCCAACTCGAAGATATTGCGCACAACACCTTCGTCCACCTCAATCACCGCATTCAGCAGCAGCGTTTCGGCATCAAGCAATATTTTATTTGCCGCTATTCGTTTCATGTAATTTCATTTGCATCAATCGTTTACGCATAATTTCCGGCGGAAGCGTACCTTGTTGAGCAGGTTGACGGTCGAGTTTTTGCGGTGCCGGCGTTTCGGGCATCGCGGCTGCCACCGTGTCGTGCATGGCAGCATTTTCGGCCGTAGCCGATGCGCCCCGCAACGAGTCCAACTTCAGCAGCATGGCGCTATCCGGCGGGTAAGTCTCGCGGTTGTAGTAGCGCCACAACTTCACGCTGTCGATAGTAATCCGCCAAGTGCTGTCGGCCACAGAGCAAAACGTTCCGTACACACGCTGCAAGGCGGCATCGTTCCGCACCTTGTAACGCACGTTGTAGGCATACGTTGCCATGCTATCGGCCAAACGGTACACAATGCTGTCGCAGGTGCCATCGGCATAGACGGCATACCAACGCAACCATGCGGGTTCAACCGTATCGCGACGTTCGATGCGCCGGCGGAATTGCCACAAATAACGTTCAGTGCCTACAAGCAACAGGCTATCAGCCAGTTCGAAGCGCAACGTATCGTAACAAGTGCTGTCGGCAAACAGTCGCTGCGGGCGTGTCCACACATCGATGCTGTCGATGACGTGCCGGCGTTCGGGATTTGCCTCCGGATGATAGAGATAAGCCTCGACATCGGCGCGTTTCTGCCCCAATTGCGCCACGGTAACGACATACACGTCGGCAAACGCTTTCGGGTGGTGTGCATACCAATCGAGCGACTCGTTGAACTCGTCGCGTGTGATGCCGTGTTTTTGGAACACGCTTTCGAAACAGGCGCGTTTTGTGCCATAGTCGTTGTACGAGTATTGTTGTCCGACGAGCGCTTCCGTCAGATGAATATCGGTCAGCACCGCCGCCATATCATCTTGATTCAGGACGCCATAAGGCACATCGCAGGCTGTGTTCAACACTGCCACAAGAAGTAGCAACACGCTATATGTCAGCGATTTATTCATCTACAGTGTGTTTGTCGGCCGATGCGGTTTTCTTTTTCGACGGGAAATAGCGTTCCATCGAAGCGTTGAAATTTTTCGGAAAAACTATCAGCAGCAAGAACACACCGACCGTGATGGCCGAATCGGCAAGGTTGAACACCGGGCTGAAAAATATTTCGCCACCCAACAACGGTACCCAATCGGGGAAGGTAAAGAGCGGGAAATAGAACATATCGACCACTTTGCCCTGCATGAACGATGCGTAGCCGCCGGCTGCCGGCAAAAACTCGGCCACCTGCGTATAAGTGCTCTCGCCAAAGCAGAGGCCATAGAACAAGCAATCGATGATATTGCCCACTGCACCGGCAAAAATCAGCGCCACGCAGATCAGGTAACCGTAACTGTCGTCGTCGCGAATCAGTTTCACAATATACCACACCAAGGCAGCCGACAGCACAAGGCGAAAGAGCGTCAGCAGCAGTTTCGGACCGATAGTCATGCCAAACGCCATGCCCGGATTTTCGATGAGCACCAATTGGAACCAATCGAACACATGCACCGCTTCGCCAAGCGTGAAATGTGTTTTAATATAAATCTTCAGCGTCTGATCGAGCAGCAAAACGAGCGCCACAAGCGACCAAATTACAGCAGATTTTTTCTTCATAAGTTACAAATCAAATAGTTACGCTTTGGTATACGTGTTACACCAAAGGGACTGCAAAAGTACAAAAAAAATCGGCTACGTGTTCATTTTCGAGCAATAATCGCACGATTTTTCTGTCAAAAGGTTCAATATGGCAGATAACACAAGTAATTTTTCTCGACATGTTTGCCCAAAAAGTCATTATCGAGGATATCCGAAACGTCGGCTATATCGCGCGTAGTGCCATCGCCGAAGAGTATCAGTATTTGCGAATCGCGATTGTCGTAGGTGCGTGTCGTTACCGTCTGTTCGTACACGAAATAGGCGGCTTCGTCCATCGACACGCCGAAATGTGCAGCATATTTCCGGAGCAAATCGGTGCGTTCCGCTGCCGTGAGCGGTGCGCGCACCACTGTTTTGAACAACTGCCGATTGACAAACATGCGACTGAGCGTGCCAAGCACCACATCGGTGTGTTGCGCCCACACTTTGATGGCCGACCACACGTCCGTATCGTCCAAAGCGACAAAATGCCGCAGTGCCGTTTCGTCAAAATTTGTTTCGTCAATCCGATTTTCGAGAAAATAGGCCAATGCCGGCGATGCGAACAGCCGTTCGCCCCGCAGAGCCAACTCTTTGGCTCGGCGCAAAATCTGCACCAACATTTTTTCGGCTGCTACCGATGTTTTGTGCAAATAGACCTGCCAATACATGAATCGGCGCGCTATCAAAAAGTTTTCGATGGAATAGATGCCTTTGGCCTCGACCACAAGTTTATCGTTGTGCACGTTCAGCATTTTGATGATGCGTGCCGACCCGATTTTGCCTTCGGCCACGCCGGTGAAGAAACAGTCGCGCTGCAGATAGTCCATGCGATCCATATCAAGTTGGCTGCTAATCAGTTGATGCAGAAAGCGTTTCGGGTAATCGTCGCGAAAGATGCGAATAGCCAATTCAAGCCGCCCGTTCATATTGTCATTCATCCGTTGCATAAGCATCAACGAGATGTCCTCGTGCGACACATGGTGTACGAGCGTTTCTTCCAACACATGCGAAAAAGGGCCGTGCCCAATATCGTGAAGCAAGATGGCAGTCAGCACGCCATCGGCTTCGGCCTGTGTGATGTTGCACCCTTGTTGGCGCAACTGTTTGAGCGCCTCGTTGGTCAGGTACATGGCTCCCAGCGAATGTTGCAGGCGTGTATGTTGTGCTCCGGGATACACAAAAGCCGACAATCCCAACTGTTTGATACGCTGCAAGCGCTGAAAATATGGATGCTGTATGACATCGAACAGCAAATCGTTCGGGATATTGATGAACCCGAACACAGGGTCATTGATTATTTTTCGTTTATTCATTGTTGGTCGTTTGTTGCGGGCGGACTATCATCATTTTTCTCCGATTTGGCAGCCACATTTCCCAAATATTTATTATAGGTGTCGAACACATCGTTTACGTAGCGCACCGTGTGATTGCCTCTGAAATAGCCAAACGTACACACCGTATCGTTGTAATACTCCGGTTCCGATTTCAGCATCAGATATTTTTCGGTGATGCTCCACTGATTGGGATTTTCGCCATATTTAGCGGCCAAGGCGCGCGCATCGAGCACGTGCGCCGGTCCGGCATTGTACGAGGCCAGAATAAATTTGATACGCTCTTCGCGGTCATCGACGGCGAGATAAATTTTGTCGAGCCAACCAATATACTTTACTGCTGCCGCGATGGCGGGTTCGGCCTGAAATATGGTAGCGGAATCCAAGCCATATTTAGCGCCGGTGCCGGGCATCATCTGCATCATGCCAAGCGCGCCGGCTGACGACACGGCATTCGTATCGAAGTGCGATTCGTTGAACGCCAACGAGGCCAACATACGCCAATCCCATTCAATTTGCGGAGCATATTGCTTGAACAAATCGTCGTAAGGCGAGATGGCGCCTTTTGGGATTTGTGCGCGAATATCCTTATAGTAGCGACTTTTGGCGTATTTGGCATATAGTTGTTTGTAGAAACGCGACTGCACCACCTCGTCGCCCCACTCGTTCAACGACTGCAGCAGTAGCGGAGCATCTTTGCGCACCGCCCAAGCCATTGCCTGCGGCAGACCTATTTGCACCGAAATATCGAGATTGCGCAACGTCATACGACTCATTTTTGCCAAATCGACATCGGCCACTGTCATGGGTATTTCGCCTTTCGACACCATCATCACCAATTGGTCGATAGACAGACTATCGGGTGCAGCCTTGATGACGATGCCACCGCCAATTTCCTCGTTCAGATTGTGCAGGCGTTCCCAATATTTGTTATTTTTTTTTGACCAGACCGTTTTGCCGGCCAGGTCGGTAACATCGTGCACCATCGTTTTTGAACGTTGCTGCACCAACACCGGATACGACTGCATGGTACGATTAACGAAAGCCAACTCTTCGCGATTTTTGCGTGAGCATGCGTAGCGATAAGCAATGACATCGCCCGCGCCATCGAGCAACAATTGTTTCATCTCGTTGATAGAGCGCGCCACAATCAGTTTGACAGGCACGCCGATATGGTCGGCATAGTTGCGCACCAAGTCGTATTCATACCCCATATCCTCGTCGCCCGACACGAAATACGACAGCGAATTTTCCATCGTTATCACCCGCAACTCGCCCGATTCGACAATTTGCGGCAAGTCACGTACTGCAGCAGGTTCTTCACCGGCACGACTGCATGCGAGCAACGCCCACAGGCACATTCCGCAAAGCATCCATTTACTATTTTGCAATGACATAACGTGGCATTTTAGACAAATATTAGGGCAAAGATACGCAAAAAAAACGATTCCACCAAATATAAAACGGCAAAGAACGACATTCCGAACGCAAAAAATGCGTATCTTTGCAAAAAAATTATTAGGGATAATACTATTATGCACAAAATCAATTGGAAGTCATGGTTGCCTAACGCAATCATTTTGTCGGTGTTCGTATTAGCAGGTATGATTTATTTCTGGCCTGCGGTGCAAGGTAAAATCATCTATGCCGGCGATGGTATCAATGGTCGCGCCGCTGTGCAGGAAGCGGTGAAGTATCATGAAGATACGGGTGACTACTCGTGGTGGACAGGCTCGATGTTCTCCGGTATGCCCAACTATCAGATTGGTGGCGGTGGAGGATTTGCATTGGATAGAATCCTGCAACCTATTCGCAAATTTTTCTCCTGGGGCAATAGGAACGCCGCCATGATATTTGTCTTCTACCTGCTGGCATTCTTCTTGCTGCTCCGATCGTTCAAAGTGGACAAATGGCTCAGTATGGCAGGCGCGTTTGCTATTGCGCTGTCGTCTTATTTCTTCGTGATTATTGCGGCTTCGCACCACGGAAAATGCTATTCCATCACGTGGATGACGCTGGTGGTGGTTGGCTTTATACTGACCTATCGCAAGCAGTACGGTTGGGGGGCACTGCTCGTGATGTTCTTTACCTATATCGGCTTCTTCTTGCACCCGCAAATGTCCTACTATATCTGCATGATGATTGGTATCTTCTTCTTTGCCGAACTTGCCCAAGCGTGGAAAGACAAAGCATGGAAACCTTTCGGCATCGCCACGGCGGTGTTTGCCGCCTCATTCGCAGTAGGTATGGGTATGGGCAGCGCGAACATCTTTGCCAACCAAGAATATGCCAACGAGACCATGCGCGGCGGGCACTCCGATTTAGAGAAAGTAAGCGATGAGACCAACAAGACCAAAGGACTTGACCTCGATTATGCCACGGCATGGAGTTACGGCATAGACGAGACCATGACTTTCCTGATTCCGAACTACATGGGCGGCTGCAGCGGGTATAACCTTGGCAAGGACTCGCAGCTGGAGCAAGACCTGCGCAAGATGGGCGTGCCCTCGGGTAGCGCAAAGAAATTCTGCCAGTCGGCTCCTACCTACCGCGGCGAGAAAGCCTTCACCAGCGGTCCTGTCTATATGGGTGCTATCGTGTGCTTTCTCTTCCTGCTGGGCTTGCTGATAGTGAGCGGACCTTATAAGTGGGCACTGCTCGTTGCCACGCTGTTCTCCGTATTCCTCGCGTGGGGACACCATTTCATGCCGCTTACGGAGTTGTTCTTCAATTACTTCCCGATGTACAATAAGTTCCGCGCTGTGGAGAGCATCCTCATCGTGGCGGAGATAACAATGCCGTTGCTCGGTATGTTGGCGCTGAAAACCATCAGCGAGGGCAGTATGGACTGGAAGCGATTACGCAACAGTCTCTTTATCTCGGGCGGTATCACGGCAGCAATATGCCTATTGGTGGCGCTCTTTGCGGGCACGATAGATGTAACTTCTTCGTATGACGCACAGTGGAAGGGACAAGTGGGCGAACAGATATATGATGCCATCCTCAACCAGCGCACCGCCATGATACGCTCCGACGCTTGGCGGTCGCTGTTGTTCGTGGTATTGGGTGTTGCGGTAACATTTGCTTATGCTTACGCACGCTACAAGAAAGACGCAGTGAACAACCTCAACCTCTATGTGGGCATCGCCCTATGCGCGCTGATTGTGGCAGATATGTGGACAGTGGATAAACGCTTCTGCAACGATAGTTATTTCCAACCGAAGAAAGATGTATATCGTGCCTTCAAGATACAGCCTTATGAGGAAGAATTGCTGAAAGACGAGAGCCATTTCCGCGTGCTGAACCTTGCTACCAACACCTTCAACGAGGCGCGGACGAGTTACTACCTCAAGTCTATCGGCGGCTACTCGGCTGCCAAACTACGCCGCTACCAAGACCTGATAGATGTGCATATCGCATCGGAGATGAATCCGCTCATGCAAGCCATCATGCAGACCAACGGCTTCATGTTGCCCTGCAACGGCGATAGCATCTTCCCGGTGCTGAACATGCTCAATATGAAGTACGCCATTGTGCCGCTGCAAAACGGCAGCCAGATGCCGGTGCAGAACCCCTACGCGATGGGCAACTGCTGGTTTGTGGATAGTTTGATGGTGGTAGATAACGCCAACGACGAGATAGTCGCCCTCAGTCAGATAGACCTTCATACTACTGCGGTAGTGGATAAGGCATTTACAAACAAGTTGAATATATCGCAGCCGTATGTAGTTCCTCTTATGGCGTTTGCAGATGATCAAATAGAACTCACGACATATACACCGCGCTATATAGACTATCATGCCGAAAACGAACATAACAGAATAGCCGTCTTCTCGGAGATTTACTATCCGCACGGATGGAAACTCTATATTTTGAATAAGGAAGGCAAGGAGGATAAAGAACTGTCCCTCGCTCGCGTGAACTACATGTTGCGTGCAGCCGTCATCCCTGCCGGCACCCACCATCTGCGCATGGTCTTCGCGCCCGATAGCGTTCGCAAAGGCAATATCCTCTCGTTGGTATGTTTTGCCATCATGCTACTCACCCTCTGTGGTGTAATCGGCTACGAGATATATACCCGCCGCAAGAAGAAAGAATAAAGCGTTTTTATTTGCAAAGTAAATTCAAAGGTAGAGAATAGGAGTAGAGAATAGGAGTATAAAACATGCCAAACATCGAATTACATAGCCGTAACCTGTCATTGGATTTGTGCCGTGCAGTAGCCATTGTGTTGGTGGCGGTACAGCATGCGTGGAGTATGTTGGATTTGGACAACGATTCATGGGGATTGGTGTGCTATATGTATCGCACCATTGTCAATTGTGGCGTACCGATGTTTGTTATGGTGTCGGGGGCATTATTATTGGATAAGCCCTGTGGTGTTAAACAATTCTATACCAAACGATTGGTACGTGTCCTAATACCTTTTTTGTTCTGGGCGGTACCCGTGTATATTATTGGTGTGGTAATACATCGGTACGATGGTATACAATCTTTTGGTGATGTTTGTTTGTGCTTCTTCCCCTATCTGCTTCAAAACGAGATACAAGACTTCCACTGGTTTGTACACATGATTTTGGTGTTATATTTGTTAACACCTTTGTTGCAGCGTGCCTTGTATATGTCCTCAAAACGCTTGGTGGGAGGTTTGTTGGCAGGTTGGGCATTCGTACTCATTTTGCAGCAAGCATATCCTGCTCTGTTCGCCTTGCGGTATGTGTCTTCGTTATTTCCCTATTTGGGTGTCTATATAGCCGGTTATTACATCCGTCGATACCTTCCCGCGGGCAGGCGTGTACGCATTTTTGTGGGCATTATGTGGTTGGTGCTATGTGGCATAGATATCTTTTTGAAGACGCGCTACTATTGCATTGAGTTGTTTGCTACACTCTGTTTGTTTGCCTTTCTTTCCAAGTTGCCTATCAGCCAACGAGCAGCAATGCGCACAGGCATACTACCGATTAGCCGATATAGTTATACTATATATCTCATCCATATTCCGCTGATATCCGCGCTTTATCAGTTGCTTGACAAACTCACTTGCGGTGCATATACACAATGGGCAACACCGGTGATGGCGGTGTTGCCCATAGGTGCAGCGGTTGTTGTGTTAGCGATATGCTACATAGCCTGTCTGATTGCGGATAAGTGCCGCTATATCAATAATAATCTGGTGGGAATCTCTAAATAGGGAAAAAAATGGATTCTATCGTTCATCAGAATATTACCTCCCAACAACGAGACTTTACTGCGGATTGCGCCAAGGGTATAGGTATTCTATTGGTAGTGTTATGCCATGCCAATATGATTATTTTCTCTCCTGGACGTTTTTTTCATATGGCATTATTTTTCTTTGTGTCCGGATGGTTATCTTCTTTTTCTAATAAATTCGGTTCATTTGTTATTGCAAAAGTGCAACATATTTATGTGCCGTTTGTATTAACAGAAGGAGTTTTATTATTGTTTAATAGACCACTGGCAAGCATAGGCATTACGACTATGCAAAAAAACGTGTGGGAATCAATAGTTCATATAATATGTTTCGATAATACAGAAATGCTTTTATCGCCATTATGGTTTTTAGGAGTTCTGTTCGGAGCCAATATAATTTGTTATGCGGTTATTAATCTTTTTCGTTCATATCCGTATGCTTTGGCTGTAACGAGTGGTTTGTTATTGTTTTGTGGTGTATTTTTGACTCGCAATCATATTAATCTGCCTTTCTTTTTTGAGAAAGAGCAACTAAATGTTATACTGGTAGCGCAATTTTTTATTGTAAGCGGTTTTTTGTTCAAGTCAACTCAAATACGTTTTGATAAATGGTGGATTGCCTTGATTGGGGTATTCGTTTTAGTTATTTCCAAGGGGCTTCTGAATTTGCACATAGATATGCGTATCAATAATTACAGCAATTTGTTGTTATGGCAAGTTTGTTCGTTCTTGGGCATCTACTTAACCATGTATCTTTCACTCCTATCGCATAAAATTCCCTTAGTTGCTAAAACTTTATGTTATTTAGGGAAACATTCTCTATCTATCTTCATAGGACACATAATATGTTTTAAGTTGGTTGATTTGCTTTTGGTTAATGTTTTCGGATATAATGGTCAGAATTTATCGGTGTGGGGCAATTTATCTTTTGCGTGGTATTGGGAATTAGCCTACTTCATCGTAGGCATCACTATTCCTTTATTAATACAATACCTAAGTGAATATACGCAACAAAAGTGTAGACTTCCGCAATTATATCAACGCTAGTATTTACTCTTTCATAACTAATCCTATTCCTTTTTTAATTTCCGTTTCAGTTTCTTGGGCCAGCCGGCGATGCGCTGGGGGATTTTGATAAGCCAACGCACAAAGAAGTTCCATGCAAACGCCGCTTCGTCTTGCGTAGTGAAGACGGGTCGTGGCTTGTGAGCAAGTGCGTATGATTCATCGATGATGGTATCTATACGCGCTTTTTGTTTTCCTGCATTCGGTTGCCAATGCTTCACTATAACGGACGGTACGGAGTAAAAGCGTGCCAACCATGTGTGGCGGCAGATTTCTTCTCCTTGTGGGGTATAAAGGATGGTTGTCCAACCATCGGCGTGTTGCTTAGATGGGAGGTATAGCGTGCGGGTATAGAATGCTTGCCACAGGAAAAACGGATAGTAGGGCTCGTAGTCGGTATTACCAAAGTTATAATTCCGCCCCTTATACAACATCTCTTTGGGATAGTCAGCCTCCATCTGCTGTTGGTGGGCTTTGTAATTGAACGATTGTACTGCCTGCTTGCTATATTGTTCACGCAGTAGGTTGAGGTTGAGTATATTGAAGAAAGGGTTTGTAACCAATGGGTTTCCGCCGCGTGGCACCCATCCGCCGCCATCGGGACAAC
>SAMEA3663015__coassemble_124_pt1 | contig 63704 bp, 51 predicted proteins | sample SAMEA3663015__metabat2_low_PE_032 | metagenome-assembled genome bin SAMEA3663015 (sample SAMEA3663015) | pig gut metagenome | biome: pig gut; feature: pig-associated habitat; material: faeces | place: France | collected 2012 | reverse complement strand
TTTGGAACGAGTCCGACCCCGAAAAGTGGCTCTCCATCATTCAAATACCGATAGCGTAACGGCCGTTGTGCACATCAAACGCCGCCATTCGGACAATGTTCAGTTCGGGTGGCGGCATGTTTTTTTTATTGTCAAAAAAAATAGTATTTTTGCACCGACATTGCAATCTATCGGGACTAAACATGCTTCGGAACAGGTTTTCGCACTATCGTTTTGGATTTGACTTGTGGGGATTTGTCGTTTTTCTTGCGGTGATGATTCCCACTGCTATTTGGTGTGTGGTTCCCGCTCCGGCCGATGTGTTAAGGGCGGCATCCGGCACGCCCGTTGTCGATGCTGTAGGGTCGGTGTTTCAGGTGCTGCTGATTGCCGGACTCTGCTGCGTTGTCAATCAAGAGCGGCAAAAAATCCGTTTCTCAAGGCTCGTTATTCTGTCGATTGGGTGCATTCTGATTTATTTTGCCGGTTGGGCGATTTACTATTTGGGCATTGCCACGCCGTTGGTCATTCTGCTGATGACAGTTCCGCCGTGCGTAGCATTGCTGCTTTTTGCCCTCGACCGCCAAAACCTGCCTGCCGTTGTATGTGCGTTGGGGTTCACCATTTGCCACTTGATTTTTGCCATAGTGAATTTTATGATGTAGGTGAAAAAATTGGGACACGAAATAGTATTGCTTCTCACTTCCCGATGCAGAAAGTATAGATGATTATCAATCAGTTATTTATAACTCTAAAAGGTACAAAAATGGGATACTATTTCCGAAACAGCGGTTGCGCAACTTACTTTGCAAAATACTCAGTTTTTAACCAATCTCAGCCTCTCGGTCAATGAAATTCTTGTCGGTCGCTATTCTGCCATAGATAAAAGGAGCATTCATGCATCTCTCTTTAATGTTAAACTATTGGAGTGGTATGCTATCTCGAAAGTTCCTTATATGCAGCTAACCCCTTAACAGTTAATAAATACTTTTGGCGAGGGTGACGCGGAGAATCAGGATAAAGCATACGAACATATCCTTCCCGCATAGCAGGAGAAAGTGAATATTCAATAAAATTTGGTCGATCCTTTAATCCAACGGCAGCCATCATCTCCTTTACCGATAGCTGTTTCTCTGCAATAGCACTAATTAAACGCTTTATATTTTCGCTCTCTGGGATGAAACTTGTTGGGGTACTTGTTGGGGTAAACCCATCAAGCACTTCTTTTGCCTTGATATGAAGATGTCTGTTCATGAGGACATTATCTTCGCCCATCAAAAGGTTGCGGAAAAAGCGTTCAAGATGAATAGTTTCCTTATATATCCCTTTCTGAAGATTCTGGTAATTGGCACGCACAAGAGCATTGCGGAAGTACCATGAATTTTTCTCAAAAGTGGTATTATTTACATCAAACCCGAGTGAGCGTAAATACTTGATGATGAATACCGCAGTTGTTCTTGTATTACCTTCACAGAATGGATGAATCTGCCAGATGTCTGAAGTAAATTGAGCGATATGCTTAACAATTTCTGACATATCCATACCTGTATACTTGAAATCTCGCTCTTTCTCAATATCGTGCGATAAAGCACCTTTGAGTTCAAAGGCAAATCCATATGAAACAGATGCTCCATCCAATACCCATTCTTTCTTAGATATTTCGTAGTCACGCAAGATACCTGCATGTTTGAATATCCCTGTAAAAATTCTTTTGTGAATAGATGTCAATCCATGAAGGGAGAATGTGAACGATGGCTCATTTATAATTTTGGTAATGTTTGCAGCAGCCTTGTCTGCTTCCTCTTTTTCATCATCTTCAGGTGTTCTTGCAGTCTTTGATTGGTAATAAGTATCGATGAGTTCCTTTACCTCTTCAATGGTAATGTCCCCCTCAATATGCTTTGCGGCAGTTTCGTTCAGGTACTCAGAAGTCTTGAGACCATCAACAGCCTGCAAACCAATCGCAGTTTTCCACGCCTCGGCTCTCTCTTTACCGCCAGGTTCACCCATTTTTATGTATGTATCAAAGTCAATCATATTGCATTACTAATTATATTAATCCGCTTCATTCCCAAACAGCCCGCACCTCGCGGTCATTGTAGAATCGAATGGATATCTTGTTCATACAATCTTATAATTTACTTTGTTATGAGTTTGTCAATAACCTCCTTATCAGCTGGTAACCACTCTACACTATCAAGTGTTTCTGCAGTTAGCCAACAAGCCGATTTATGTTCTCGCAACTCTATATCACCTGATGCGACACTGCATAAATAGCAATGCATCGTCAAATGAAATGAGGGATAGTCATACTCTGTCGTACAGAGTAGATTTTCGATAATAATATCGATACCCAACTCCTCTTGAATTTCTCGTCCGAGTGCAACTTCACGACTCTCGCCAGGCTCAATCTTTCCACCAGGGAACTCCCACATACCCTCAAACTCGCCATATCCACGTTGAGTAGTAAAATAGGCCCCGTCTTTATATATAACTGCAGCAACAACCTCTATGACTTTCATAATATTTCTGTTTTGCCTTCACGAGGCGCCTCGGTGGCTATCTCTATTGCTCGTTCAAGGGTACTCATAACTTTCAAGGTTATACTATAAACTCATTTAATTCCTCTTTCAGTTGTCGCCAGTTTGGGAAATATCGATTTAATAATGCTGTATATTCTTCATTATGAAGACGCACTTTTATATGAAGAAGTTCGTGTACAACAATATATTCGATGCAGTGTAAAGGTTTCTTTATCAACTCCAGATTGAAAATAATATTGCGAGTGCGATGGTTACAGCTACCCCATAACGTTTTCATCTGTTTGACCTCCCATTTATTTGCTTTGACGTCCAAAATTTCTTCCCATTTAGCAATCATTGGTGGGAGCAATGTCTTAAACTCGGCACGATACCATTCGCGAAGTATCTCTGCCTTGCGCTCTTCTGTAGCACCATTGCGAACATACAATACAATAAACTCATTACCCATTAATTCAACCTTCGCAGGCCCATTATACTGAATAACTTTCAAACGATAACGATGCCCTTTGAAGTAGTGATTCTCGCCCGATACATATTCACGAGGAGTTTGTCTGTTCTGGTCAAGGATCTGCGACACACGCTTCTTGATCCACGGCAGTTTCGTAATCAAAAAGAGTCTAACAGCCTCCTCGGTCATGGACAAAGGGGCTGACACATGAATACGAGCATTGGGAGGATAGATTGTAAGATGTACATTCTTAATCTCTTTCCATTCGATCTCGGCCGATATATCCGATACGCTAATAACCTTCATTAGTACTCCTTTTGTGCAACTATGATTTGCATAATATCATCTATTTTGTCTGCCTCAAAGCCTTGCAATACACCCTCAACTGCTCTACGCAGTGCTTTCATCTTTTTCATACCACTACCATCCATATCGCGGAAGCCATCACGGGCATTTGCCTTGATTGCGGCGTGAACACGGAGCGTCAAAGCCTCATCGTTGCCGAGATTATCGTATAACGACTGCTTACCTCTTGTATCGATTGAAGCCGGGTATTTGGCCTTTACTGTCGAGCGTGCCTCTTTGAGTTTATCAATGAGCTTACCGATAAGTTCTTTATATTGTAGTTTGCCATCTTTCTGCTCTTGAAGCAGCTGATTGAGCAACTCCGACATTTTATCAAAATAGGCTGGGTTATTTGGGCGTTCGCTGATAATCATCTTGCGCATATTGGCCGCCAACACCTCCGCCACAGAACGCTCATTTTGCTTAATCTTCTTCGGCAGCGAATCGATTGCTTTATCACTGTCCGTGTCAATCAAGTCAAGGAATGAGAGATCTGCCAAATCGACCAACTTTTCACTATCCTCTGCACGTACATAGTTATCGATTAGCTGGCGCATTGCTGGGTCGTAATACTTCAAGTCAAGCGCATCGCCACTCTTTAACTTAATCTCATCCTTTATGTCGTTGTAATAATCCACCTGCTTCTTAATGTCTGCCGCCTCTTCTGCAGTGAAGCCAGCCGCCTCCATCTCGTTGGCAAGGTCGATGTATCGTCGTACCAAACGCGAAACAAGTTTGTAGAATGTCTCTCGCTTGTTAGCATTTGCTTCGCACTCCTTTTGCTGCTCCTCTATAGGAGTAGTCTCGGCATAGACAAAGTAGGCGAAATATGCCTCTCTTGTCTGCGGATGTATTACTTCGCACATTGAACATACTGCTTGCAATGCCTCCTCCAACGCTTTTCGAGCCTCAGCAAGACGATTGGAGAGCAAGCCCTTGATGTCATCTGCATCGTATCCGTCAAATGCGCCGTTGGTATAGTCCTCAATAGCACTTTTGACTGCGCCGAATAGGTCTTGATAATCGACAATATAGCCGTAATCTTTCTCCTCGCTATCCACACGATTTACTCGGCAGATGGCTTGGAAAAGGTTGTGGTCACGCATCTTCTTGTCGATATATAGATAGGTAGCCGATGGCGCATCAAAGCCGGTCAATAACTTATCCACCACAATCAGAAGCTTCATATCTCCGGGATGGTCGATAAATTCTTGCTTTGCCCACGCTTCAAACTGCTCGGCGGTCTGGTTGCCTATCATCTTTTGGTAGATCTCGTACTTTGTCAGATCCTCGGTCTCGCCATCGCCCTGATATTCATCTTTCACCGATGCGGTGCTTGCATCGTAACTTGTAACCACTGCACAATGTCCTTTGAGTTCTGTTGATTGGAACACCTCCCAATAGTGGCACGCCTGATAGATGCTGTCGGCTACAAGCATGGCATTTCCATATCCACCAGACAAAGCCCGCTTCGTACTCATATCTTGGCAAATATCTGCTACAATGCGGTCTATACGCTCCTTGCTGCTAAACAGTTTCTCCATCTTTGCCCAACGCTCTTTGAGTGCAGCACGGGCAACCGAACTCAAACCCTTTGTTTTGGCATCAAACCACTCGTCAATCTTCTCACTCTTACCGAGATATTGCTCCACATTGCGAGCCTCGTAGCGCAAGTCCAGAATAACACCATCCTCAACTGCCTCGTTGAACTTGTAACTATGTATATACGAGCCAAATGTCTCGATTGATTTCTTTTTGTCGGTATGGAGCAATGGTGTACCTGTGAAACCTATAAGCATCACATCATTGCCCATTATGTGCTTCATAGCCTCGTGGAGCATACCTCCCTGTGTGCGGTGACACTCGTCAATAAAGACATAGATGTTACCCTTTGCTCGGAAGTCGGCAGGCAACGACTTTGCCAACTCGTCGAGGTAGAGGTCGAGCGATTTAGTGGCTTTTTTGCCTCCTACCGAGATAGTGTCGCCATCATTCTTGTTGCCAAACTTATGTATCAACGAACATATCAGCCACGGCTCGGCAGCGTTGAGCATACCGATTAACTTGTCGCCACTCGTTGCTCGCTTAATCTGCTCGCCAGCGTCCTTAAAACCGTTCTCTATCTGCTTGTCCAATTCGTCACGGTCGGTGATGATTACCACACGGGCATCTTCCACATTCTCGCGTATCCACTGTGCTAACCACACCATCGTTAGCGACTTGCCCGAACCTTGCGAGTGCCAGATTATGCCGTTTTGTTTGTTGCGAACTCGTGGCTGCGCCGCCTTGATGGCAAAATATTGGTTAGGTCGCGCTGCCTTCTTGACACCGCCGTCAAAGATTATGAAGTCGTGAATATACTCCAACAACCTCGCCGGCTCAAAGAACTGCAACACACTGCGGTCTAATTCATTGGGATACTCTTCGGCGGTAAAATGAGGCTTTGCGCAAGGCTCTCCGCACGGCTCTTTCCATCGAAGCCAGAACTTCTCGGGTGTTTTGATTACTCCATAGTGCAAACCCTCGGTGTCGTTACCCGCAAATAGGAGTTGTATGGTAGTGAATAATCGGGGGATATAACCATCTTGCTGGTTGCGGATATTCTGACGAATACCCTCGTGCGCGGACACAGTGCTGCGCTTCAACTCTATTACTGCAAGGGCAATACCATTGACATAAACGACCAGATCGGGGCGGCGGTCGCTTGTGCCGTGTATTGTTACCTCCTCGGCAATCTGAAAATCATTCTCCATTGGGTTTGCCCAGTCGATAAGGTGCACCATCTTCTTCTTCTCGGTCACCTCCGCCTGCACATTCACGCCGTAGCGCAACAAGGTATAGACCTCCTTGTTGGCGTTGTAAAGTCCGCTACCAAGCGAGCCTGCTGCCTGTTTGAGTTTGGCGATGGCACTGCGTATCTCCTTGTCGGTGTAGCCACGACGAGCGAGATATGCCGAAAGATACTCCTCCTCGACATTGCTATTGCCCTCTCGCTTCTCCCAATTGCCGAGATAGTTGTATTTCAATACACGGCTAAATAAACCTATCAATCTATTTTGCGTAACACGTTCTTTTGCCCCGATGTTTGTATCCATAGTATTTTACTTTTTATTCCATTTATCCTCAACTCCAACCTCCAACAAAAGACAATCTAACCATTCTTGAAAATATGGGACGACATCTTCAAATTTGTCAATAGCAAGGTATATAGTATTACTTCCTTGCTTGTTTGTGGGCCGATAAAAGATATCGCAATATCCTGCTCCTTGAATGGAATCTCTAAAATTGAACAACAACTCTCTATTGTTCTTTACTACTATAAGACTGCCTGATCTTGTCGATTCTATAAAATCAAAATCACCCAAGTTCAACCCTGCGTTTTCCAACACATCTGCGAGTATGTTTTTCTGTGATACAAGTAGTTTCATAATCTTATTCTCTTTTAAATCTTATTTGTCCTGTTAGGAGTTTTTGCATCATGCCTGATTTTAGGAGGCGGTACTTGTCGCGTTGGGCTTCAAGGTCGGCAATCTCCTTATCCATATCACTCAATATAGTAGCAATTGCTTGTTGCTCCTTAATTGAAGGTGGTATACATATTTCAATATCCGCCATTACATTATTCATCAATTTCGGATTACCTATGTATGAAACATGCGATTTTGCAACCATATTGATAATAGATGCAATACATTCATTTGCATATCCGTCATCACTCATTAACACGCCGCACACATTAGTGCAATAGAATTTACCTTGTCTATAATTTACTTCTCCTGCATTTGCTCCATCAGTAGTCCATGTAATTGCATTCTCGAACAAGTAGTCGGAATAATATCCCATTACGCCATTGTTCTGTGTTTGAGAAGAAAATACAGGATATTTATGGTAACCGTCAGGTCGTTCCATAACTTTATTAGTAGCTAAAACATATCCACGAGTAACCCTAAATACATCTTTAACCTTCTTTTCTACCCACTCATCGATGAAGCCGTGAAGGCGTTTTTTGCCGGTGAGGAGTTGCTGCATAGCACCTTGTTTGAGGAGTCGTTTCTTGGCGATTTTCTTATCCAATGCCGCAATCAACCCATCCACATCACTTAGAGCGGAGGCAATGGCACGCTGCTCAGCAATAGGAGGAACAAGTAATTTGGTTTCTTGTATTGCTGTTCTTGATATAGATGAAACTTTAATGCCTGTAATGTATGGTATAAGTTGGTTATGGTAGTTCGTTGAGTTTATATAGTATCCCAACCAACCTGCTGCAAATAGAGAGGTTGGACGACAGAAAAAAGTATGCAGACCTGCTACAATTTTGTTATTTCCAACATTCTTAATCTCCACGCACTTGCCTACGGTTTCATCCTCGGCGGTATCGGCTATGATAATATCACCAGATTGAACAAGTTTCTGTAGCTTTATTTTTACACCCTCATTAAGATATGGGATTGCACACTTTTCAGCATCTACAATCGTAGGATATTTAATAAGCACATCACCATAATGGATGTTGCGAACCACTCCGCGACTGTCATTCATACAATCGCGAGGGTAGGTGTTGTTAGGGTACATATCAAAGATTTGAGAGAATGGTTTTACCTCCCAATCTTCGGGGATTATCCCTAACTCGGTCTGCTTATATCCTTGTGGGATGTTCATATAAGTCTTAAGATTATTAAAACAAGAAACAACACAGTTAATATAACTCCAAATATCAAACAAATTCGAGTTATAGTATTATGCCGAGTTATATGCCCCTGAGCATATCCGTGTAATTCAGGCATAAGTTGAACACAGTTAACTTGTGCACCAAACATTGAAAGACCAATTATTATTAAACCTATGCTTAATCCCAACAAATGCTTGGTGCTTACAATGTCAATATCAAAAAGTAGAGATATAATGCAAAGAGAAACACCTATCCATAGCACTACTTTCCACCAATGGTCAATATTTAGCCATTTAATATAATCCATAATTATTATTTATTGTTACTATCAGATCCCTTCCCAGAATTTTGCTTTGGTAATACAATTCTGAATTTGAAATATTTATCACAGATTTGCTCGTAGCGTACCTGAATAAACACATAATTATTAGACTCTCTAATAGATTGATCTATTTTTAGTAATTCTTCGTTATCTTCAGCTGTAATTGGAGTTTTAATCAGACTAGCAAACGCTTCAACGGATTGAAGTACAAGATTAATATTGCTTGGCACTTTTAAAGGAAGGCAATGTAATAAGGATTCCATTGCACACAAAGTAGCGTGAATATAATCATCACAGCGATAAAATTCTTGGGCCCTAACTAGCATTGATTCGTGTTTTGTGCTTTCTGCAAGTTCTTGCATTTGTTCTCGTTGCTCACGAATATCATCTTTTATCTTCTCTATTTCGGCAAGTTTGCTCTTAATCTCCAATGTATTGATAATCTGCCAGCCGACAGCAAAAGTTACGAGTATGCCTATCATTGTTACCATAACACCGATAAAAGTGTCAAGCGAAACATTGGCAAGCGATACATTAAGGCACGCCATCACAACAGCCAATACGACAACTCCGACAAGAGCTACCAATGAGAGTATTATACTTAGGTTTTTCTTCATCTTTTTCAGTTATTACTTTTCATTACTTTTTAAGTATGCTTGGATGATATCGCTTTGGCGTTTTTGATATTCAAGCCATTCTTGATGCAACCTATCTAATAGCTCTACCTTATCTTTACTATCAATCGCATTACACATTGGCTCTGCGATGTGTGAAGGGTATGTGCTTCTGATTATCCCTTTAACCACTTCACTCTCTGCTTTTTTGTATATAAGATTCCAAAATTCTTGTTCTGTCATAGCTTATATTGTTAATTTTTAATATCTCATTTGTTTTATCAATATTAATAGTATTGCTTTAAATAGTTTATATAAATAAATCCCCATATTCTTTACAATAATGATAACTTATGTAAGGGTTTTAGTAGTTGTCTTTACATTCAAGACAATTTATGCAAAGATTTATGCCATTTTCTTTACATTAAATATATCGTATGTGCAAAAAAACTCAATTTCTTTATATAATCTTACTAATAGACTCTATTCTTTCAAAATGATCATCTGTCTTAGGGCTATGCTCAATAAGAATATGTGTAAGAGCCGTATTAAGATAAAAATTGCTGTGTCCTAATTTCAACTTTTCCAGTAGTCCATTAGAAACTAGTTTGTTAAGATATGCGGTAGCAGTAACGCGAGATACATTCAAGTCTTGAATAATAAAATCAATTTTAGTATAAGGATGATTAAATAAGTTATTAAGTAACTCGTGACTATATTGTTTACCCATAACTACCTTCATTTTTTCTTTATACTCCTGCATAAGAATCTTTATCTGCTTTACCAAGATAATTGTTTCTTCTGCCGTCTCTTCAACACCTTTCAAGATAAATAGTATCCATTCCTCCCAGTTGCCATTATCTCGAACCGATTGTATAAGACGATAATATTCTGATTTGTTTTTTATTATGTAACGGCTCAAATACAATATTGGCAAATCAAGTAACTCCTTAATAACTAAGTATAATGAATTTACAATACGCCCTGTTCTACCATTCCCATCATAGAATGGATGCACACTCTCGAATTGATGATGAATAATAGCCATCTTTATCAGCGGATCAACATCTTGAAGAGAATCATCATTTATATATTGTTCCAAATTATCCATATGCAAAACAATCTCATCATATGATTGAGGTGGCGTATAAACAACCTCTTGTCTCTGATTCTTTAAGTTCGTGCCTGGCAACCTACGAAAACCCGCTTTATTGCATTCAAGAACTTCTTGAACCTCTTTAATTATGGAAAGCGTAAGTATCTTGTTGTTTCTAATCAAATCGAAACCTCGTTTAAGAGCTCCTGCATACTGAACCACCTCTTTTGTAGAGGCGGATACAGCAAAGGATTTCAACTCGGCATCTGCTTTATACAAATCGTCATGAGTTGTAATAATATTCTCAACAGCAGAACTCTCTTTTGCTTCTTGCAAAATAAGCGTATTAATAAGAATGCTTTCATTCGGAATAGTCAAAGCAACTCCTTTTAACTCTGCAAGTTTCTTATTGGCGGAGTTAAGCTGTTTCAAAACTGCTTTTGTCTCAACATCAAGCTGTAAAGGTAGTTTTGGTATCTGATACATATCCTATAAATTTTAATATCCCATTAATTTCAAGTGATTAGCAACCTTTGCTTCCAAGTCAGCAATTTCTGCATTAATCTCAGACAAAGTTTGTGCGTAACGCTCGGCAAGAGCCGACACCTTTGAGGTAAGCTGCTGGCTGATGCGTTGCATCTCGCCATCGAGGCGTGAGCCAAGCGATGCAAACCACTTCTTCTCGATGACCAATCGCTTAATATCCTCCTCCGAGAGGTCGGCATACTTAACCAAAAGTGCAGTAAGCAGGTCGTACTTGCGCTCCTTGATGAGTTTCTTATTGAGCGAAATATCACCCTTGAGATCAAGATATTTCTGCAAAACGGCAAGCTCCTCAGCGTCTGCCTTCTTATCAAGCGCCTTGATGCGTTTCTTGATATTGGCATCGGTCATCTTACTATCCGGGAAGTTGTCCTCATCGAGGTAGTTCTCCTCCTGCTCCTCGATAAGTTCGGCAAGTTGAGCCTCGTTCTGCGAGAGCAACTCCTCGGCTGCGATGATAAGATCGCGCTTATCGGCAAAATACTCATCAATAACAATAGGCACAGGAAGTAGGTCGCAAACAATATCCTCGGGAGTGGCTGCTTTCTTCTCCTTTTTCTTCTTGTCGTCGTTCTTTTTAGATGCAGGTTGTGGAGTGTAGAGTTGCACCGTCCAACCACCAGACGAAATCATATAGCAATCGTCCTGCATCGTCTCGCCCCAATAGTTCATCAGGCAGTCATAGACATCGTAGGCATCGACAAGCGACCTGTCTGTCCCGAAAATATCCAACAGTGAGTTGCCAAGTTGCTCGATTAGCATCTTGGGAGCAGAGCCCTGAGTAAGTGAGTTGAGTTCTCCACGATGCTTGTCGCACCAATCTGCGAAACTATGCTTAAAGACCTCGCTCTGCTTTTGGAAATCAGCATTCGCAGAAACGGTGTCACGAATGGCATCTTGCTCGCAGTTGAGCGAATAGTATCCTTCGCACGTAGGATGTTCCGAGAAGAGGTCGCTACGCAACGAAGGGCATACATCCCAATAGGTCGCAAGTCGGTCGATATCGTGCTTGGGCAGACCTCCATAGAGGTGCGCATCAATATCTTGCAATATCTCGGTGTCGGGAGCAGAAACATAGCGAGGGATATTGAGATTGTAGTCGTTGCGCTCAATCTCCTCCATAGGCACAAAACGAGCGAAGTGGGGCACATCACGCTGCGACTGCCATACATCGACAATGCGGCGAATATCCTGCTCACGCAGGCGATTTTTGGCTCCGTCCTTCATGTAACCACTCTTGGCGTCAATCATGAAGACGCCCTTGCGACCCGCTGCTTCCGATTTCTCGATGATAATGATGCAAGCGGGGATTCCCGTACCGAAGAATAAGTTAGCAGGGAGACCGATGATGCCTTTAATATATCGCTTCTCGGCAACGAGATACTTGCGGATTTGCGCCTCTGCATTGCCACGGAACAGTACTCCGTGAGGTAAGATACAAGCAGCGCAACCTGTCTGCTTCAGTGAGCGAACGATATGTAGTAAGAAGGCATAGTCGCCATTCTTCTCTGGTGGGATGCCAATCTTTATACCTTCACCCCAACGCTTATATTCATCCTCTGCTTTGGCACTCTTCAACCACGACTTTGTTGAGAATGGCGGGTTTGCAACGATATAGTCGAATGTTTTAAGCTGGTCATCATCCTTGAATTGTGGGTCGTTGATAGTATCACCCTGCTTGATGTCGGCATAAATCTCATTGTGAAGAATCATGTTCATCTTCGCCAAACCGACAGTAGCATTATCCTTCTCTTGACCATAAACAGTGGCTCCTCCGGGCGTTTCGCACATTGCCCTCAATAGCAACGAGCCAGAGCCACAAGTGGGGTCGTATATAGTTGTTCGTTTGCCATTTTTAGCATTGCTCAAACCGATAACCTTCGCCATAACACGGCTAACCTCGGCAGGAGTGTAGAATTGACCTTTACTCTTACCACTTTCGGTAGCAAAGTTTTTCATCAAATACTCGTAGGCATCGCCAATAAGGTCATCATCTGCAGCTCTATTCTTGCTAAAATCGAGGTTTTCATTCTGGAATACAGCTATAAGTTTGCTCAATGTTTCGACCTTATCCTTGCCCTTGCCGAGTTTTGCCTCGTCGTCAAAATCGGCAACAAAGACACCATCAAGTTGATTGGCCTCGGCAAGTTTTTGCATCTTTTTATTTATCTCCTCGCCGATATTTGGATTACCTTTGAGTGCAACAAAGTCTTCAAAATAACAACCATCGGGGATTTCAATATCAAATGCGGTATCGCTACGATTTTTGTCGCTGATATACTTCACGAAGAGTATAACCAATACATAATCTTTGTATTGACTTGCATCCATACCGCCACGAAGCTCGTCGCAGCATTTCCATAGTGTGCTATATAATTCTGATTTCTTGACAGCCATAATTACTCCTTATTCGCAATCAACTCTTTGGGATCAACATTCAAAATCTTAGCTATCTCAAAGAGGACTTCGAGACTGGGTTGGCGGCGGTTGCAGACATAGGAGTTCACTATGCAGAAACTCTTGCCAAGTCGTTCCGCAAGCCAAGTTTGTTTGATGCCGCGCTCTTCGAGCACCTCTTTTATGCGGTTCATGGGTTTATCCATTTTGTTATTATTAAAATTAAATATTGTGCTGCAAAGATATAAAATATTCCGCAATATAAAGATAAAACAGAATAGAAAATGCTGCTTGGTGCGTAATGATTTTGCTGTGTATCTCGTAAATGAGAACAAACTTCTCACTTCCCGATACAGAACTTGCTGAAAATGTTGCCGAGCACTTCGTCGGTGGTGATTTGACCGGTGATTTCGCCCAAGTAGTTGAGGCATTCGCGCAAATCCTGCGATAGAAAATCGCCCGATATTCCGCTGTTTAGCCCGTCGATGACGCGCAGAATGGCATCGTGCGCATGCAGCAGGGCTTCGTAGTGCCGCATATTGGTTACGGTAACGTCGTTCTGACCAACCTCCGGCACTTGAGCCGCAGCCGACAACTGCCGGCGTAACGCATCAATATTGAGGTGTTGTTTGGCCGAAATGCCGATACTTTCGACCTGCGCGCCCGCGTATGCGCGCATGATTTCTTGCAATGCCGCCGGTGTTACTTGGTCTGTTTTGTTGAACACCAATATGATTTTTTTGCCGTCGGCTTCGGTTAAAATTTTGTTTATCTGCTGTTTATCAGTGCTTTGAAAGGCGGCTGCATCAATCACCAACAGCACAATGTTGCTCTTGGCAATGGCGCCAAACGACCGTTCGATGCCCATACGCTCGATGGTGTCGGTGGTTTGGCGGATGCCCGCCGTATCGACAAAACGGAACAGCACGCCGTCGATGTTGACGCTCTCTTCGATGATGTCGCGCGTGGTGCCGCTGATGTCGCTCACGATGGCGCGTTCCTCGCCGACCAACGCGTTGAGCAGCGTCGATTTGCCGGCATTCGTCTCGCCGACAATGGCCACCGGTATGCCGTTTTTGATCACATTTCCAACGCTGAACGAATCTGCCAAGTGTTTGATTTTCAGTTCAATTTCGTTTGCCAACTGATGTAATTCGCTGCGGTCGGCAAACTCCAACTCTTCGTGGTCGGCAAAGTCGAGTTCCAACTCGATGAGCGAGGTGAATTGCAGTAATTTGTCGCGTAGTATGGTCAGTTCGTTCGAAAAACCGCCCCGCATTTGGTTCATGGCCAAGCGGTGTGCCGCACGGCTTTGCGAGGCAATCAGGTCGGCCACGGCCTCGGCCTGCGACAGGTCCATCTTGCCATTCAAAAAGGCGCGTTGCGTAAATTCGCCGGCAGCAGCCATGCGGCAACCTCGCGCCAACAGCATTTGCAGAATCGTTTGCTGAATGTAGAGCGACCCGTGACAGGAAATTTCGACCACGTTTTCGCCCGTAAACGAATGTGGCGCGCAGAATTTTGTTACCAACACCTCGTCAATCGGGTCGTTGCCATCGCTTATTTGCCCGAAACGCACCGTGTTGGCAGGCATCGTTGCTATGGTTACACCATCGGCGGCCGCACGGAAAATGCGGTCGCACACGCCGAAGGCATCGTGTCCCGAAATACGAACAACGGCAATGCCACCGATGCCCGGCGCCGTCGAAACGGCACAAATGGTTTGGTTGTCGCTCATACTTAATATCAATACCCAAGAGAACTCCCGATAGGCATGTCCATCGGGAATTCTCGGGCTGTAAAAATGGTATGTGTCGTTTGATTAAATGCGTTCGAGCACTTTTTCAACCAATCCTTCGATCGATCCGTGATAGTCCGTGTTCATGTTTTTGGCTACACGTCCGGCGATGATGGCGCACACAGTCATGGCTTTGTGTCCCAGCAGTTTACCCAAACCGGCTACCATCGATCCTTCCATTTCGAAGTTGGTGATGACGTCGCCTTTGTATTCAAACGACTGAATTTTTTTGTTCAAATCCAAATCGGCCGGTTCGGCGCGCACATAGCGACCTTGCGGACCGTAGAATCCCGGCGCGGCAATGGTGATACCTTTCACCATGTCGAATCCGATGCGTTCCACCAACTCTTCGTCGGCTTTCACACAGTAGGGTTGTGCCAAGCGCGGATTCCAACTGACATGTTTGCAAAATGCCGCTTCCATGTCCAAATCCATCAGACCATCAGGCGTTTTGTAGTAGTTCAATACGCCGTCGAAACCCATCGAATATTTCGATACAACGTATGTGCCGACGGGCGAAATCTCTTGCAGACCGCCCGATGTGCCGATGCGTACCAATGTCAGTGTGGTGTGCTCCGGTTTGATGGTGCGTGTGGCAAAATCGACATTGACCAAGGCGTCCAATTCGGTCAGCACAATGTCGATGTTGTCCGGCCCGATGCCGTGCGATACAGCCGAAATGCGTTTGCCTTTGTACATGCCCGTCATCGTGTGAAATTCACGACTCAAAATGTCGCACTCGATGCTGTCGAAGTGGCTCGCAATCATCGAAACGCGTTCGGGGTCGCCACACAAAATGATGGTGGTGGCAATCTGTTCGGGCTTAACGTGCAGGTGAAAAATGCTGCCGTCGCCGTTGATAATCAGTTCTGAAGGTGGAATGACTCTCATAGGTATAGAAATTAAAAGGTTAATGGTATGTTGTTGCTAATAAAAAACAAAATTACAAAGAAAATTTTGTATCTCAAAATTTTAGATAGAAATTTTTTGTTAAATCGCGATATGCAGGCGAATAACAATGTCGTGCCAACTCGATGACGAGGGTGTCTTCGCACAGCGTGCGTGGATGTTTTTCGAATGCCATCAAGCGCCGTTTTTCTGTGCTCGAGGGTGTCGGTAGCAGGTGCGTGAGTCGTGTCAGATGCAACTGTTGCGTGGCGGCGGCTTCGGCGAAAAGTGCGGCTTCGCGGCAGGGTAGAATCACGCTGAAACGGCCGTCGTCGGCCAACAGCCGTCCAACGGTTTTCAATAGGGCGTCGAATGGCAGTGTGTCGTTGTGGCGTGCGGTGGTACGCTGCGTGTCGGGGCATTTTAGTGCATCGACAAAGTAGGGCGGATTGCACACGATGGCGTCGTAGGTGGTGTCGTGGCCGATGGCAAATGTGCGTGCGTCGGCCTGTATCACGGCGATGCGTTTGCCGAAAGGCGATGCGGCGCAATTTGCAGCGGCTTGCTGTGCAGCGTCGGCATCTATGTCGATGGCGTCGATGTGTGCCTGTGGGTTGCGTTGTGCCGCCATCAATGCTATCAGACCTGTGCCTGTGCCGATGTCGAGTATGCGGCGCGCCTCATCGATGTGGCACCATGCGCCGAGCAGCACGCCATCGGTGCCTACTTTCATGGCGCAGCGATCTTGGGCGATGTCGAACTGCTTGAACGAAAAACGTGTCATTCGTGGCGGTGGTTATCGCTTGGTTTTGTACGAACAGCGCGCTTTGCCTTTGGCTATGTTGGTGAGTTTGCCTTTGATGAGTTGGCGTCGGATGGGCGAGATGCGGTCGGTAAAAACGTGTCCTTCCAGATGGTCGTATTCGTGCTGCATGACGCGCGCCAAGTATCCCTCAACCAATTCGTCGTGTGCCTGCCACTGCTCGTCGAAATAGGTGATGTGGATGCGATTTTTGCGGGTTACGTTTTCGTGCACGCCGGGCAGGCTCAGGCAGCCTTCTTCCGCCGTAACATCGTCGCCGTCGGCTGCGAGTATTTGCGGGTTGATGAGTGTCATTTTGCTGTCGGCCAATTCTGGAAAGTCGTCGGCCAGCGGCGATGCGTCGATGACTATGACGCGAATGCTCAATCCTATTTGCGGCGCCGCCAACCCGATGCCGTCCGATTTGTACATGGTTTCGAACATGTCGCTAATCAGCGTTTGCAGGTCGGGGTAGTCGTTTGATATCGGTGTGGCTGTTTTGCGCAAAACCGGTTGCCCGTATAAGTACATCGGTAAAATCATAATCGTTCTGGTTTGTTCGAGAAAAAATGTATGCAAAAGTACAAAATAACTTTCAAATTACCAATTTTTTTGCAAAGAACGAAAAAAAATAGGTTGCGATTTGCATATTCCAAAAAATAATAGTAATTTTGCACTCGCAAAATCGGGGTGTAGCACAGTTGGTAGTGTACCTGGTTTGGGACCAGGTGGTCGCACGTTCGAGTCGTGTCACCCCGACGATTTTTAATTGTTTTTTTTCGCGAAGAGTGTAACAGTGTTGCACTCTTTTTTTTGTGCCCTCAATTTTTGCCGATAAAAAAAACGACAACTCTCTAATTATTAGATTGTTGTCGTTTTGTTGTGATTCCGGCGGGATTCAAACCCACAACCCCCACATCCGTAGTGTGGTACTCTATTCAGTTGAGCTACGGAACCGACAATCCGTATCGGATTTTCGACTGCAAAGTTACGACTTTTTTGTGTTGCGACCAAATAAAAACGCGTTTTTTTTTGAAAAAAATGCGTTTTTGTGATAAATGCCTTTATTTCAGGTATTTAGAAATGAGCAGGTGTGCCACAATGCCGACGCATATCAGCCCCAAACCTACTGCTAAATAGACATTTTCCCGCAAAGCGAAGTAGTGCAGCGCCAATACGCCTACGCCCAAAAGCAAAATGATGATGCCTAAATATTGCAATAATGTTTTCATAAGTGGTTGTTTGTTTATGATTGATGAAGAAATGTTTGTTTCCACCGGCAAAGGTAGCAAAAAAAAGTGTCAGAAACAAATTTTTTACCAAATTATTTCATTTCGACCACGGTAATGCCCGCTCCGCCAAGTTGAACGTGTTCGTCGTGGTACGATTTGACGGCGGAGGCGTTGTGCAGATAGTCGCGTATGGCTTGCCGCAGCGCGCCTGTGCCCGTGCCGTGAAGTATGCGTACGGTGTTGCAGGCGAGCATCTCGGCATCGTCGATGAAGTACATGACGGCTGTCAGAGCCTCGTCGATGTGCATGCCGCGTACATCGATGTCGGGCTTGAATGCCAAACGGCGTTGGTGTATGGTGTCGATGGTGGTGGTGGGCGGTGTTGCCGCGCGTGCGCGATGGGTGTACGGCTCTAATTTGGTGCGTGCAACGGTCGATTTTATCTGTCCGAAGGCTACGATGGCGGTTTTGTTGTCGAAACTGATGACTTGGCCGGCCACATTTTGTCCTTTGATGGCTACGGTGTCGCCAACTGTGAGTGGCAACAGGGCGGGCTTGGTGTCGTTGTGGTCGGTGGTGGCTGCTGCCGTGGTCCGAAAGTGTTCGAGTTCGCGGCGGGCTGCTTGGGTTATTTGCTTGTCGGCTTGCGCCTCTTTGATGGTGCGTATGGTGCGTTCTATTTGCGCATTTGCTTGTGCAATGAGTTCGTCGGCTTGCGTTTTGGCCGTGCGCAGCATCTCTTTTTGCTTATGTTTCAGTTCGTCGATGCGTAGTTGGTATTGTTGCTGCAGCGCATCGATTTGTTTTTCTTTTTCGCGTATTTTCTGACGTTTGTTTTCCCAATATCGTTTGTCGCGTGCGGCGTCTTGCAGATTTTTGTCGTAGTCGATGTGTTCGGTGCCGATTTTCCGGGCGGCCGATTGTATCAGGTCGTTCGGCAGACCGATTTGGCGTGCTATTTCGATGGCAAACGAACTGCCCGGTTGTCCGATTTGCAGACAGAAGAGCGGTTGCAGTCGGTGGCGGTCGTAGAGCATGGCGCCGTTGACGATGCCGTCGGTGTTGGCGGCAAAGTGTTTCAGGTTGGTGTAGTGCGTGGTGATGAGCCCAAATGTGCCGCTGATGTTGAATTTTTCGAGCATGGCTTCGGCTAATGCACCGCCGATTTGCGGTTCGGTGCCGGTGCCGAATTCGTCAACCAGCAATAGCGATTTTTCGTTGCAATGGCGCAGACAGACTTTCATGTTCAGTAGGTGCGAACTGTAGGTCGAGAGGTCGTTTTCGATGCTTTGTTCGTCGCCGATGTCGATGAAAATGCTGTCGAATATGCCGGCTTCGCTGCGTTCGCCGAGTGGAATTGGCAGTCCGCATTGCAACATATATTGTAGCAGTCCGGCGGTTTTCAGGCAGACGGATTTGCCGCCGGCATTGGGACCCGATATGAGCAGTATGCGTTGTTGTCGGGTCAGCCGAATGTTGAGTGGCACGATGTTTTTGCCCTGTTTTGCCAATGATAGTTCGAGCAACGGATGCCGTGCGTCGAACCAAAGCATGTGTGCTTCGTTTTTCAGGTGCGGTCTGATGGCTTTGATGCGTTGTGCAAATTTGGCTTTGGCTTGCAGAGCGTCGATTTGCGCCATACGCTGTGTCGATGCGAGCAGTTCGGGGTAACGCGGTCGCACCATGTCGGTGAATTGCGTCAGTATGCATCGGATTTCGTGCTGCTCGGCGCTTTCCAATTCGCGTAGTCGGTTGTTGGCTTCGACCACGGCGCCGGGTTCGATGTAGGCAGTTTTGCCTGTGGCCGATTCGTCGTGTACGATGCCGCCGATTCGGCGTTTGTTCATCGCCGGCACGGGAATGACCACGCGGCCGTCGCGCATGGTGGGCGAGGCGTCTTTTTCGACAATGCCGTCGGCTTGTGCCTGATGCAGAATGGTGTGCAGTGTGCGCGATATGCGGAGTTGTGCGCTGCGCAGGTCGTGTCTGATTTGTGCCAATGCGGGCGAGGCGTTGTCTTTGATGTTGCCGAATTTGTCGAGTATGTTGTCGATTTCGCGCAGAATGTCGGGAAAAAGCATCAATTCGCCGGCTGTATGGCGTAGTGTTGGGAAACGCTGTGTGTCGATTTTGTCTAAGAAATCGGCTATTTGTTGCATTTGTCGGCAGTTGTTGCGTATTTTGTCGATGTCGGCCATCTCCAAAAACGTGCCTTCGATGCGTGTGCGTGTACACATCGGGCGTAGGTCGGCTGTGTCGCCTATCGGCAGGGCTGTGCCATCGTTGAGCAGGCGTGTGGCCTCGTCGATGGGCGTCAGTTGTGCAACTATGGCGTCGAAGTCGCAACTGAACGCAATCTGTTCAATCTCCTCTTGTGCCAATGTGCTGATGCAGTGGTTTTTGAGCAGTTGTCGGATTTTGTCGAAACCGATTTTCTCTTCTATGTCGCGCGGGTAGAGCATGAAAAGCAGAGATGCGGTGTCGCCGCATCTCTTTTATGGTGTTTGTTGTGTTAGAATTCGCAGTTGTTTGGCGTGCGCGGGAACGGAATGACGTCGCGGATGTTCTGCATGCCTGTAACGAAGAGCATCAAACGTTCGAAACCCAAGCCGAAACCGGCGTGCGGCACGGTGCCAAATCGGCGTGTGTCCAAATACCACCACATATCTTTCATCGGTATTTGCAATTCGTCGATGCGCGCCATCAGTTTGTCGTAACTCTCTTCGCGCACGCTGCCGCCGATGATTTCGCCAATTTGCGGGAACAGCACATCGGTGCCTTGCACGGTGCGTCCGTCGGCGTTTTGTTTCATGTAGAAGGCTTTTATCTCTTTCGGATAATCGGTCATGATGACGGGGCATTTGAAGTGTTCTTCGACCAAGAAACGTTCGTGTTCGCTGGCCAAATCGCATCCCCAATAAACAGGATACTCAAATTTGCGGCCTTGGGCGATGGCTTCTTCCAAAATTTTGATGCCGTCGGAGTAGGGCAGGCGCACGAAGTCGGTTTCGACTACCGATTTCAACCGCTCGATGAGGCTGTTGTCAATCATTTTGTTCAGAAATGCCAAGTCGTCGGCGCAATGTTCGAGCGCCCAACGGACACAATATTTGATGAAATCTTCTTCCAAATCCATCAGTTCGTCCAACTGAATGAAGGCAATTTCGGGTTCAATCATCCAAAATTCGGCCAAGTGGCGGGGTGTATTCGAGTTCTCGGCACGGAATGTCGGCCCGAACGTGTAGATTTTGCCCAACGCCGTGGCGGCCAATTCGCCTTCCAACTGCCCCGAAACGGTAAGGCTGGCTTGTTTGCCGAAAAAATCGTCGGAATAATCGATTTTTCCTTCGTCCGTTTTTTTCAGATTGTACAAGTTTTTGGTCGTAACCTGAAACATCTGGCCGGCGCCTTCGCAGTCAGAGGCTGTGATGAGTGGCGTGTGGAAATAGAAAAATCCGTTTTGGTGGAAAAACGAGTGAATGGCCATAGCCATGTGGTGCCGGATGCGGAAAACGGCGCCAAACGTGTTGGTGCGTGGGCGCAGATGCGCTATTTCGCGCAAATATTCCATGGTGTGGCCTTTCTTTTGCAGCGGATAGGTGTTGGGATCGGCGGTGCCATACACCAAAATCTCGTCGGCTTGTATTTCGACATTTTGCCCGCTACCGATGGACTCGGTCAAACGTCCGTTCACGCTGATGGCTGCACCGGTGGTGATGGGTTTGAGTTGTTCCTCGTCGAACTTGGCCATGTCCACTACCACTTGTATGTTGTTGATGGTCGAACCATCGTTCAGGGCGATGAAGCCTACATTTTTGTTGCCGCGCCGAGTGCGCACCCAACCGCGGATGTTGATTTCGGCGCCGTAGTCGGTGCGTTTCAGCGCATCGACAATGACTGTGCGTTTTATCTCTTTCATAGCGTTGTGTTATTTGCAGGTTGCAAAGTTACTATTTTTTGTTGATATTTGAATACTGTTTTGCGGTGTAAATGCAGTGGTTTACAACAAAAAAACACGAAACGAAAGTCGCCCCATGTTTCTTTGTATATATAATATGGTGTAATTAGTTCTGCTTCTTACCACCTACCGAACTCATGGCGCAACGGAAACCGATGTCGTCGGTACATTTGTTTTCGTTCAGATAACGACGGTTAGCCGGATTGAGCCAATAGGATCTGTCGCGCCACGAACCGCCTTTGTACACGCGGTCTTCGTCCGATATCATGTGCGAACGTTCGAGCGCCGAGATGCTTTCGTCTGTGATGTGCAGCACCGAGTCGCCGAGCGAAGCAAGACGGTCGCCGTCGCGGAAACTGCGGTAGTCGCCACCTGTTTCGGTGAATTTCTTTTCGTTTATCAGCACACTGCGCATACTGTCGCGTGTAACTTGGTCCATTGGCGGCAGGCGGTCGAGTATCGATTCGGCATAGGCGGAATCGCTGTCGTAAACGTTACCACGGAACGAGTTGTATTCTTCTACTACTTCGTTGGTTGTGGCGCGATATACGTCGAGCACCCATTCGTTCACATTGCCGGCCATGTTGTACAATCCATATCCGTTTGGCGGGAAAAAGTTCACCGGCACGGTCAGTGTGTTGTTGATGTTTTGTCCGATGAGGTCGCCGCGACCGCGCATAAAGTTTGCATAAAATTCGCCGGCGGTTTTCTTATCGTCGAATCCGCGCATTTGGTCGCCTTTCCACGGATAGGTTTGCCCTTCGTACACGTTGCCATCGATGTCGTCGATGCCGTAAGCGGCGTATTCCCATTCGGCTTCGGTCGGCAGACGGAATTCGGCGTCGAACAATACGCCGTCGAGGTCAACAGCCGAACTATCGCCATAGATAGCGCGAATAAATTCGCCCACTTTGCGTGTGGTGAATATGTATGCGTACAGCGAGTCGGGATTCTCTTTAATGGCTTCGTTGATGGTCTGCAGTGTGCGGAATGGGATGATACCTTCGCTAATCAGTTGGTATTCGTTGATACGGTCGGTACGCCATGTGCAGTATTCTTGCGCTTGTTTCCACGTAACGCCGACAACGGGATAGTAGCCGAAAGCAACGTGTGTGTAGTAGTTGCGTGCGAATGGTTCGTTGTAGGCCAACTCTTTGCGCCATACGGTTTCGTCGGGCATGGCGAGCAGAATTTTACGTGGTTCGTGTGCCCACACGCCGCCAATCCAAGCAACATATTCGCGCCAGTTGAGGTTGGTTACTTCGTATTCGTCCAAGAAGTAACCGCTGTTGCTGATGCGGCGCTTTGCGTTGTTGTTTGGCCCTGATACGGGGTCGCTGTTGTTACCTTTGACCGTGGTGCGTGTCGAAATGTAAACGCATCCGGGAGGCGTTTTGCCTTCATAAATGCTGTGTACATCGAAAAAACCGGCTTCGGGATTGTTGTAGTCAAAACCGGTTCGTTCCGAGTAATCGGTTGGTAGTGAACCTTTTGAACCACAAGCAGTTAGTGCCGTTGCAATGATGATGAGTCCGAGGTGTTTTGTCCTAATTTTCATGGAAAATGATACTTTTATAAATGCGACTACAAATTTACATACTTATTTCAATACTACAAGCATTTTTGCAGGTTTTTTTTCAAAAATTGTCGATTTATGCCGTTAAACGGGATTTTTTCCGTAATTTTGTGGCAAAATTTCGAGGCTTATATTTATATAACGTGAAAATACCGCAAATAATTGTGTTTGGTGGCGTGATTGTCGATTTGACTTTGCCGGTGGTGATGGCCATTGTGAATGCAACGCCTGATTCGTTTTACGCCGGTAGTCGTCATGTGAGCGCCGATGCGCTGATGCTGACGGTGGACAAGGCGGTGGCCGATGGGGCTACCATTTTGGATGTGGGTGGTTGTTCGACGCGTCCCGGTACGGCGGTGCCGTCGGCCGATGAGGAGTGGCGGCGCGTGTCGTGGGCGTTGTCGCTGATTCGTGCGAAATATCCTGATTTTCCGATTTCGGTCGATACGTTTCGTGCGTCGGTGGCCGAACGCGCTGTGGCCGAGTTTGGCGTGGGCATGATAAACGACATCTCGGGTGGCGAGTTGGATGCCGATTTGTTGCCGACGATGGCGCGCTTGCAGGTGCCGTATGTGTTGATGCATTCGAAAGGGACGCCGCAAACGATGCAGCAACTGACCGACTATGACGATTTGATTCCGGATATGTTGCGTTATTTTGCCGACAAAATAGCGTTGCTGCGGCGTTTGGGTTTTGACAAGGAGATAGTGATCGACCCCGGTTTCGGGTTTGCCAAGACGGTGGAACAGAATTTCGAATTGTTGCGCCATCTGCGGGTTTTCGGAACGTTTGATTTGCCGGTGTTGGCAGGCATTTCGCGCAAGTCGATGTTGTACAAAACGTTGGATGTGCAGCCCGAGTCGGCGCTGAACGGCACTACTGCGGCCAATATGCTGGCGTTGGTGGGCGGTGCGTCCATATTGCGTGTGCACGATGTGCGCGAGGCTGTCGAGACGATAAAAATATATGAGCGCACGTTGGTTGCCGGTGTCAAATTATAAAAAGGTGTATGTTATGGAACTTGCATTCGGAATAAAAGATGTGATAGACATAGTGCTGGTGGCTCTGTTGTTGTTCGAGGCTTATCGTTTGATGAAAGAGATGGGCGCCGGCAATATTTTTGTGGGCATCATGGCATTTGTGGTTATGTGGTTTTTGGTGACGCATGTGTTCAAAATGGAGTTGCTGGGAGCCATATTTAATAGGGTGGTGGCTGTTGGTGCCATCGGGTTGATAGTGATATTTCAAAGCGAAATTCGCCGATTTTTTTCGCGTATTGGTTCGCGTAAGAATTGGAAGTCGATGCAGTGGCTGAAGAAACAGTTTCGGTTTGTCTCGCACGACACGAAGACTGATGAGGAGTTCCCCATTATGCGGGTTGTGTTGGCTTGTCGCGATATGTCGCGCACAAAGACGGGCGCACTGATTGTGTTGCAGCGCGAAGACGGATTGCAGCAATATATCGAATCGGGCGAGATTATCAATGCCGACATCAGCACGCGACTGATTGAAAATATTTTTTTCAAAAACAGTCCGTTGCACGATGGTGCCATGATTATTGCCGATAATCGTGTGAAAGCAGCCGGTGCCATTTTGCCGGTGTCGCAGAATCCGGATGTGCCACAATATTTGGGTTTGCGTCATCGTTCGGCGCTTGGCATCACCGAGCGTACCGATGCGTTGGTAATAATCGTTTCGGAGGAGACGGGGACTATATCGTTGGCCAAAGACGGCAAATTTTCGTTGAATATCACTGCCGAACAGTTGGAGCACATTCTATCGAAAGAGTTGGAATAAAAAACTGTGTTTTTTTGTGGCGTGTATGCAATAATGAAGGCTTGTATGCGTTGTATAACAAAGGTGTGCCTTATTAAATAGTGTGGTGCACAAAATTTTAGGATAAACAATGATAGATTATTTGAAAGGTGTCCTTGCCGAACTGACGCCCACGATGGCTGTGGTTGAAGTGAACGGCGTGGGTTATGCCGTAAACATTACGCTTGTTACTTATGCCGAATTGACGGGCGCTGCGTCGTGTAAGTTGTATGTGTACGAAGCCATTCGCGAAGATGCGCATTTGTTGTATGGTTTTTCGACACAGAGCGAGCGCAGCCTGTTTTTGCAGTTGCTGTCGGTGTCGGGCGTTGGAGCCAACACGGCGCGTATGATTATGTCGTCGTTGTCGGCCGCCGAGTTGCGCGAAGTGATTGTAACCGAGAATGTGTCGGCGTTGAAAAACATAAAAGGCATCGGTTTGAAGACGGCACAGCGCATTGTGGTCGATTTGCACGACAAAATGGGCAAAGTGGAGTTGGATGCCACGGCACCGACCCTGCCCGATAGCGGTGTGCGTTCCGAAGCAGTGGCGGCGTTGGTGATGTTGGGCTTTCAACAAACGGCTTCGCAAAAAGCGGTCGAGAAATTGCTGAAAGAGACGCCGAATCTGTCGGTCGAAGCGTTGATAAAGAGCGCTTTGCGTATGTTGTAATGAGATTGCGCACGTGAATCTGTTCCAAAAAATAGTTGTAATGCTGTTTGTCGGTGGCATGGTGTTGCTGCCGTACAATTCGATGGTGGCGCAACAGAACGATGCGGGTGCAACTGCTGCCGATGATGCGGCATACGATTATGCCGTGCCTACCGATACGGCCATGTTGCGAGCCTACACCGTAAAACCGTTGCAAACACAAACCTATGGCGAATTGCAGCAGCAATATCCGATGGATTTGCAACCGTCGAACGTGCAGAGCGAAGTGGTGTACGACCCGAATACGGGCAATTATGTGTTCCACACCAAAGTGGGCGAGATGGATGTGGCGACACCCTTTGTGATGTCCGGCGACGAGTATCAAAACTACACACAGCGGACGCAGATGAGCCAATATTTTCGCGCCAAAAATGCCGAAGCACAATCCAATTTCGAAGATAAATTCAATCTGGCTGATATGAAATTCAGTTTGGGACCGGCCGAAAAAGTGTTTGGTCCCGGCGGTGTGCAGCTGAAAACGCAAGGATCGGCCGAACTGATATTCGGAATCGTTACCAACAAGGTGGATAATCCGTCGATGTCGGAACGCTTGCGCAAGACGACCACATTCGATTTCGATGAGAAAATCCAACTGAATGTCAATGGTAAAGTTGGCGACAAAATCAACTTTACGATGAATTACAACACCGATGCGACGTTCGAGTTTGACCAACAGATGCTGAAACTTGGCTACGAAGGCAAGGAGGACGAGATAATCCGCAAAATAGAGGTGGGCAATGTGAGTATGCCGCTGAATAGTTCGCTCATTCGAGGCAGTTCGTCGCTGTTTGGTTTCAAAGCCGATTTGCAGTTTGGCAAATTGAGTATTTCGGCGGTGGCTTCGCAGCAGAAGTCGTCGAGCCAAAAGGTGAGTTCGAAAGGCGGCTCGCAGCGCCGCGAATTCGATGTCGCTATCGACAAGTACGATGAAAATCGCCACTTTTTCCTTTCGCAATATTTTCGCGACACCTACGACCAGAACATGAGCAAACTGCCCTACATCACGTCGGGCATCACCATCAACCGCATCGAAGTGTGGGTAACGAACAAACGCGGCAATTTCGACCAAGCGCGTAATATATTGTGTTTCATGGATTTGGCTGAAGGACAAACGATAGACAATGCGCATTGGACAGCATCGGGCGGGCGCTATCCCGACAATGCGGCCAATACGTTGTACAACGAGATAAAATCGATACCGAACATTCGCGATATTCAGCAATTCAACAATTTGATGGAGGGCACTTATGCCGGAATGGGCATCGAAGGTGGCGAGGATTACGAAAAGATAGAGAGCGCGCGCCGTTTGGAATCGTCGGAGTACACGCTGAACAGTACCTTGGGATTCATATCGCTGAAAACGGCGCTGAATGCCGACGAGGTGCTGGCCGTGGCCTACGAATACACGCTTGGCGGCAAAACGTATCAAGTCGGCGAATTTTCGACCGATGGCATCGAATCGCCTGACGCTCTGATGGTTAAGATGCTGAAAAGTTCGGCGCAATCGCCATCGAACGCCATGTGGCAGTTGATGATGAAAAACGTCTATTACCTTGGCGCCATGAACATTCAGGCAGATAATTTTGAACTGAATGTACAGTATCAGAACGACACCACAGGCACCTATCTGAACTATCTGTCGGAAGGTAATGTGAAAAATAAATTGCTGCTGAAAGTGATGAACCTCGACCGTTTGGATGCGCGTCAGGAGGCTCGCCCCGACGGCAAATTCGACTATGTGGAAGGCTATACGGTGCAGTCGTCAACCGGACGCATCATTTTTCCTGTGGTCGAACCTTTCGGTTCGCATCTGCGCAAAGCTATTGGCAACGATGCCATAGCTGATAAATATGTGTTTCAGGAGTTGTACGATTCGACGCTGGTGGTAGCCGGCGAATTGACCGAGAAAAATAAATTTCGCCTGACGGGTAAATATCAATCGAGTTCGGGCAGCGAGATTCAGTTGGGCGCCATGAATGTGCCGCGCGGATCGGTGGTAGTTACAGCCGGTGGTGCCACACTGACGGAGAATGTCGATTACACGGTCGATTACACAATGGGAACGGTAACCATTCTCAACGAGTCGATTTTGGCTTCGGGGACATCGGTCGATGTGTCGCTCGAAAATCAATCGTTGTTCAACACACAGCGCAAAACATTGGTTGGCACCCATTTGGAATATGCGTTCAACGAAAAATTTTCGTTGGGCGGCACGGTGATGCACCTCTCGGAAATGCCTTTGGTAACCAAAACCGAAGTAGGCAACGAGCCGATTGCCAACACCATTTGGGGCGTGAATGCCGCCTATCGCGACGAGGCACCGTGGTTGACCAAAGCCATCGATGCGTTGCCGTTGCTGAATGCCACTGCACCATCGAACATTGCGTTGAGTGGCGAATTTGCCCATTTGATTCCCGGCCATCGCAAGGTGGACAACAATCCGGGATATGCCTATTTGGACGATTTCGAATCGACCGAAACGGGCATCGACCTGCGCTATCCGTACTATTGGCATCTGGCCAGCACGCCCTACGACCCGAGCGCCGGCGCATTGTTCCCCGAAGCGGCCTTGTCGAACAATACCGATTATGGCAAAAACAGAGCACTATTTTCTTGGTTTTCAATCGATAATAGCGTATTTAACTTGAACAATTCCACCACGCCGGAGCATATTCGCAAGGATCCGGATTTGCAATCGAATCACCTGACGCGTGCCGTGCGCGAGCAGGAGTTGTTCCCAAATCGCGAAAGTTTGATGGGGCAGTCGTCGTATTTGCCGGTGTTGAACTTGAGTTTCTATCCCGACGAACGCGGCCCGTACAATATGGATGCCGCCGGCATGGATATGACCACGGGCAAATTGCAAAATCCCGAAAAACGTTGGGGCGGCATGATGCGCAAGTTGGAAACCAGCGATTTCGAAACGGCCAACATCGAGTACTTGGAGTTTTGGCTGATGGACCCGTTTGTGTACGATACGTTGGGCACGGCTCAGGGCGGCGATTTGTATTTCAACTTGGGCGATGTGTCGGAGGATATTCTGAAAGATGGTAAAAAGTTTTTCGAAAACGGCATGCCCATCGATGGCGATACCACACAGACAGATGCCACCGTGTGGGGACGTGTGCCGCGCAAACAGTCGATGGTGTTGGCGTTCGACAACAGCGCCGGTGCCCGCGAATATCAAGATGTGGGCTTGAACGGCTTGCGCACCGACGACGAATTCGCATTCCCGACCTACAAAAACTATGTCGAAACTCTGCGCAACGCATTGACACCCACGGCGTTGGCAGCGTTCGAGAGCGATCCGTTCTCGCCATTGAACGACCCCGCCGGCGACAATTTCCATCATTATCGTGGCTCCGATTACGATGCGGCCGAGGTCGGTATCATCGAACGCTACAAACACTATTGCGGCCCCGAAGGCAATTCGCCGGCATCCGATGCCGGTACCGAAACCTATTCTGTGTCGGCTACCACGGTGCCCGATGTCGAGGATATCAATCAGGATAATACGCTGAACGAGTACGAAAAATACTATCAATATCGTGTCAGTCTGCGGCCGTCGGCCATGGAAGTGGGCAACAATTTCATCACCGATAAGATTGTGGCGCATGTCGAACTCGAAAACGGCAAAACCGAAGATGTTACTTGGTATCAGTTCAAAATTCCGATTCGCGAGTACGAAAAGAAAGTCGGCTCGATTCGCGATTTCAAATCGGTACGCTTCATGCGTATGTTTATGCACGGATTTACCGAACCGACATTTTTGCGTTTCGGTACACTCGAACTGATTCGTGGCGAATGGCGCAGTTACACCAAACCATTGTACGACCCGACCAATCCGCCTTCGACTATCGGCACCATGAACGTGTCGTCGGTGAGCATCGAAGAGAACAATAAAAAAACGCCGGTGAACTATGTGTTGCCGCCCGGCGTAACGCGCGAAACCGACCCCAGCCAACCGCAACTGACGCAGGAAAACGAACAGTCGATGGTTGTGCGTGTGTACGATTTGGCACCCGGCGATGCGCGCGCCGTCTATAAAAACATTTCGATGGATATGCGCCAATATCGGCGGTTGCAGATGTTTGCCCACGCCGAACACATGCTCGACGATATGGGCGAACTGAACGACTACGAATTATCGGTGTTCATTCGCTTGGGCAGCGATTACCAAAACAACTATTACGAGTACGAAATTCCGCTGAAATTGACGCCCGAAGGCATCTATTCGTCGAGCGAAACCGATGCAAAAATCGTGTGGCCGGAATCGAATATGTTCGATTTTCCGCTCGAATTGCTGACCAATATCAAAAATAACCGAAATGCACAGAAAAACCAAGGTGGATCTGTGTCGTACACAAAAGCCTATTCCGAATTCGACCCCGATAAACCCAAAAATAAGGTAACCATTGTCGGTAATCCGAGTTTGGGCGATGTGCAAACCATCATGATTGGTGTGCGCAACCAAGGACGCGAAGTCAAAACCGGCGAAGTGTGGTTGGACGAATTGCGACTGACCGACTACAACGAAGATGGCGGCTGGGCAGTCATGGGCAATGCCTCAATCGGCTTGTCGGATATTGGTAACTTCAACTTGTCGGTGCGCCACGAAACGGCCGGCTTCGGTGGCATCGAGGAGAATTTGCTGCAACGCCGCATGGACGACCTGACGCAACTGAATGTGAGTGCCGCTTTCGAGTTCGGGCGTTTCTTCCCCGAAAAAGCCAACGTGCATATCCCGCTCTATTTCTCGTATTCGCTCGAAAACAGCAAACCGCAATACAACCCGTTGGATGGCGACATCTTGCTCGACGATGCGCTCGATGCGCTCGAAACCAAAACCGAGCGCGACTCTTTGCTGCGCTTGGCCGAAACCAAAACGGTGAACAAAAGCGTTAACCTGACCAATGTCAAAGTTGACATCAAAACGGCATCGCGCCCACGCGTGTACGACCCTGCCAACTTCTCGGCCTCGTATGCCTATACCGAAACGCAAGAACTCGACCCCGAAACCGAACGCGATGTTACACTGCAACATCGTGGTACGCTGAGTTACAATTTCAGCACCACACCGAGCCCGTGGGAACCGTTCAAAAACGTGAAGGCATTCCAAAAACCGGCATGGCGATTATTCAAAGATTTTGGCATCAACTACGAACCGAGCGTGCTGGCATTCTCGACCACCATGAACCGACGGTATAGCGAAACACAATTGCGCGACCTCGAAGGATCGATGGAACTCAATTACTACGACGTAAACAACTCGTTGCTGTCGTCGAGCAAGGATTTCGTGTGGGATAGACAGTTCGAATTGAAATACGATTTGACCAAAAATCTGAAATTCCATCTCACAACAGCATTCAATGCCCGCATCGACGAAACGAAAAATACGCCTGTCAATCGCGAATTTTTTCCCGATGAATACGAAAATTGGAAAGACACCGTGCTGCAGAGCATGGCGCATTTCGGGCGGCCGCTCACCTATCAGCAGGTGTTCAACGCCTCGTATTCGGTGCCGTTCAGTAAAATGCCGATATTCGATTGGATAACGGCTAACGGACAATACAACGTAACTTACAATTGGAATCGCGGTGCCGAACTCGACGACAATGTTACGCTGGGCAACGAGGTGTCGAACCTCGCTAATTGGCAAGTCGATGGACAAATGAATTTCGAAAAACTCTACAACAAATCGAAATATCTGAAGGATATCAATACACGCTATTCGTCGAACAGAAACAACACACGGCGTGGCGGCGCCAACAACCGTTTCAAACCGAAAAACGAAACCTTGACATTGAACATCGAAAAAGGACAGTCGGTGGAACTGAAACACAAACTGAACAGCAAATTGCTGAAAATCGAAATCACCGACACGCTGGGCAAAACGGTTAAAGTGCCTTATACGATTGTGGACAACAATACGATTCGGTTCACCGGCAAAGCGTCGATGACTAACCTGAAAGTGGCGTTGCAAACTACCGACCCGAATCAGGTGTCGCCGGCCAAAAAAGCGGGCGAATTGTCGGTGCGTTTCCTGATGCTGATACGGCGCCTGTCCGTATCGTACCGCGAGACAAGCACGTTGGCATTGCCGAGTTTCTTCGCCGATGCCGGATTTATGGGACAGAGTGCCAACAATGGCGTACTTGCGCCGGGGCTCGATTTCGCTTTTGGCGTACCGCGACGCGATTATTTGGAACGCGCTGCCGAACGCGGGTGGATTGTGATGAACGACTCTATCATCAATCCGGCGTCGCAGTCGTTCACATCCGATTTCGATGTCAAACTGAACTTGGAACCGCTGCCGGGATTGAAAATCGATTTGAACTCAAAACGTGTTTCGACCGACCAAACCTCCATTCAATACATGTACAGCGACATGCCGACAACGTTCACCGGCACTTTCCGCATGACACACGCCGCCATACTCACCTCGTTTTGGCACACCGGCGATGCGTCCGAAAATTATGCGTCGCGGGCGTTCGAACAGTTCAAACAAAATCGGGCGTATGTGGCTTCGACTCTGCAACAGCGATACAAAGGTACAAAATATCCGACTACCGGATTCATGGCCGACAACGAACTGAAAGGTAAAACCTACGATGCCGCCAACGGAACCTATAGCCAAAATTCGCCCGATGTGTTGATTCCGGCATTTCTGGCCGCCTACACGGGACGCGACATCGCCAAAGCCGACCTCTCGCCATTCCCCGCTTTTTGGAATCTGATACCGAATTGGAAAATATCCTACGACGGATTGACACGCATACCGTGGGTGCAAAAATACTTCAAATCGGTAACACTCAACCATGCCTACCAATGTACATACAACGTGGCGGCATATACATCGTTTGCCAATTATGCCGAAAACGAAGACGGATTTGGTTTCGTGCGCGATGTAACGAGCGGCAATCCCATCCCATCGAGTCAATACGACATATCGAGCGTTACCATCAACGAGAGTTTCGCACCGTTCCTCGCTTTGGATGTGGCAATGAAAAATAGTTTCACCGGAAAATTCGAATACCGCAAACAGCGGACCTTGTCGCTCAACCTCAACTCCAACCAACTCATCGAATCGACCAACGACGAATGGGTTGTCGGGTTGGGATATGTAGTCAAAGATTTTGATGTCGTGCTGAAACTGAAAAAGAAGACCACCACGGTGAAAAACGACTTGACAACGCGCATCGATTTCTCGTTCAAAGACATCAAAACCATTATCCGAAAAATCGACAACGACGATGTACAGCCGACCACCGGCACCAAAATGATGACCATCAAACTGACTGCCGACTATGTGTTTAGTTCAAAACTGAATCTGCGGCTGTTCTACGACTATCAGATGAGCAAACCGTTGATTTCGACCTCTTATCCGATTTCGACCTCAAACGTTGGCTTCAGCATCAAATTTATGCTGACGCGTTGATGCAGGGCGTTGCCGTTAACCAAAAGCGCCGGTTTCTGCATCTTGCAGCGAACCGGACGCTTTCACGTTCTTGTTTTGTGTTGACGGACGATGCGCTTGCTGTGTCGCGCACCGCTGTCAGACTAAATTAGTGCTTGCGATAACCGCATTTTGGGCAAACGCCGTTTTCGTCGAGCGAAATGCCACAGAGCGGGCAGCGGTCGATTTGCTTGCGGCCGTCAAATTCGGCCGATGCAGCGTTTACACCGCTGGTGAATGTGATTTTGGCGATGTTGAGTTTGTCGCGCAAAAGGGCATAAACGATTTTGATCATTCCCTCAACGGTCATCGTCTCTTTGGTTACCACCAACCGACAATCGGGATAGGCTGTGGCCAATTCCGTTTTGAAGGCTTCGCCTTTCATCGTGTTGCGCGGATGGCCGTTTTTGATGCCTTGTTTTTCGTACACATCCAGAATGGCCGGCAACAGCGGGTCATCCTCTCTGAGAATCAGAGCGTGGTCGAAATTTTTCAGCACATCCCATGCCACTTTTTGAATCTCGTTACAAGGATACACCATATTGACGCCCTCGTTGATGGAATCTTCCACTTCGATGGTCAAAACGCCGGTGTGTCCGTGCAAATATTGCGCTTCGCCTTGAAAACCGTAAAATCGGTGCGCATACTGCAAATCGAATGTTGTGATGCTTCTCATAATCGTTTTGTGTTAAAGGTTAATAATTGGTTGCTTTCACTTCGAAGTAACTTTGCGGGTGGTTGCACACCGGACATATTTCGGGCGCTTTCGCTCCTATAACAATGTGTCCGCAGTTGCGGCATTGCCAAATGGTGTCCCCATCGCGCGAGAATACCACGCCCTCTTCGATGTTTTGCAGCAGACGACGATAGCGCTCTTCGTGTGCCTTTTCGATGGCGGCTACACCGCGCATCTTGGCTGCAATTTCGATAAAGCCTTCCTCTTCTGCCTCTTTGGCCATGCGGGCGTACATGTCCGTCCATTCGTAGTTCTCGCCATCGGCGGCCGCTTTCAAGTTGGTCATCGTGTCTTGCACGGCACCGCCTTCCAAATACTTGAACCACATTTTGGCGTGTTCTTTTTCGTTGTTTGCGGTCTCTTCAAACAGGGCGGCTATCTGCTGATAACCATCTTTTTTCGCTTTCGAAGCGAAGTAGGTGTACTTGTTGCGTGCCTGCGATTCGCCGGCAAATGCCTCCATGAGGTTTTTCTCTGTTTTTGTGCCTTTTAGGTCTTTCATAATTGCTTGAATTTTAGTTGGTTAAGAAATTGACATAACTTTGATGCAAAAATACGCATTTGTTTGGAATCTGCAAACAAAAAACTCACATTTTTTTTTCGGGTCGTTCGCATTGGCAAAAAACGATGTCGCATGTGCGCCGAAAACAAGAGAGCGAGGCCTTTTTTCGGGCTTCGCTCTCTATCGTTAGTTTTGAAAACCGTTTTTACGGTGTCTCACTTATTCGGCATCATCTTTTTTGGCTGCTTTTTTTGTTGCCTTTTTGGCCGGTTTGGCTTCGGCTTCGCCTTCTGCTGCTGCGGCTTTTTTGGCGCGCGACGTTTTTTTGGCCGGTTTCTCGGCTTGCTCGTCAGCGTTTTTCTCAGCCTCTTTTTTGATCAATTTTTCGGTGGCTGCGGCTACCATCTCATTTTTCAGAGCCGACAAAGCGTCAATGTCGCCGAGTGTCGTTTTTTCGATCACGGGCAACTCTTCTTTTTGGGATTTTTTGGTTGCTTTTTTGCTGTCGGCGGCTTCGGCTTCGGCCGATGCAGCTTTGGCTTCGTCCTCGTGAATGCGGCTATGCGACAAGATGATGCGTTTGGTCTCTTTGTTGAATTCGATGACTTTGAAACTCAGTTTCTCGTCCATTTTGGCCATTGTGCCGTCTTCTTTCACCAAGTGTTTCGGTGTGGCAAAACCTTCGGCACCGTATGGCAATGCAACCACAGCGCCTTTGTCGAGCATCTCGATGATGGTGCCTTCGTGAATGCTGTCAGGCGTGAAAATGGTCTCGAACGCATCCCACGGATTTTCTTCCAATTGTTTGTGGCCGAGGCTCAAACGACGATTTTCTTTGTCTATTTCCAACACAACCACTTCGATTTCGGAACCGATTTGTGTGAATTCTGACGGATGTTTGATTTTCTTCGTCCAACTCAAGTCGCTGATGTGAATCAGACCATCGATGCCTTCTTCAATCTCGACAAATACACCGAAGTTGGTGAAGTTGCGCACTTTGGCCATGTGGTGTGTACCAACGGCATATTTGGTGTCAATGGTTTCCCACGGGTCGGCTTTCAGTTGTTTGATGCCGAGCGACATTTTGCGCTCGTTGCGGTCGAGGGTGAGGATGACGGCTTCGACGTCGTCGCCTATTTTCAAGAAATCTTGCGCGCTACGCAGGTGTTGGCTCCAACTCATTTCGCTGACGTGAATCAAACCTTCGACGCCCGGAATGACTTCGACAAATGCGCCGTAGTCGGTCATCATCACTACTTTGCCTTTCACATGGTCGCCTACCTGCAAGTTCGGGTCGAGGGCATCCCACGGGTGCGGTGTCAGTTGTTTCAAACCGAGAGCGATACGTTTTTTCTCGTCGTCGAAATCGAGGATAACCACATTGATTTTTTGGTCGAGTTGAACCACTTCCGACGGATCGTTTACACGTCCCCAACTCAAGTCGGTGATGTGAATCAAACCATCTACGCCGCCAAGGTCGATAAATGCACCGAACGAGGCAATGTTTTTGACAACGCCTTCGAGCACTTGACCTCTCTCGAGTTTCGAGATAATCTCTTTTTTCTGTTTCTCGAGTTCGGCTTCGATAAGGGCTTTGTGCGAAACAACAACGTTTTTGTATTCTTGGTTGATTTTAACGACTTTGAACTCCATCGTTTTGCCTACGAATATGTCGTAGTCGCGGATGGGTTTAACGTCGATTTGCGAACCCGGCAGGAAGGCTTCGATGCCGAATACATCGACAATCATGCCGCCTTTGGTGCGACATTTTACATAGCCTTTGATAATCTCTTCGTTGTTGAGGGCTTCGTTTACACGATCCCACGAACGCGAAGCACGGGCTGCTTTGTGCGACAGAATCAGTTGACCTTTTTTGTCTTCTTGGCTCTCGATGTACACTTCTACTTGGTCGCCGACTTTCAGGTCGGGGTTGTAGCGAAACTCGCTCATCGGAATGATACCGTCCGATTTGAAACCGATGTTTACCACTACTTCGCGTTTGTTCATCGAGATGATGGTGCCCATTACGACTTCTTTGTCTTTCACTTTGTTCAGTGTGTTGTCGTACTGTGCGGTAAGTTCTGCTTTTTCTTCTTTGGTTACAACATCGCCGTTTTCGTAGGCATCCCAATCGAAGTCAGCGGCAGGGGCTGCTTGAAATTTGTTTTCTTCCATTGTGGAAAAATTTTTTTTTGCGTCGGAGGTTTTGGCGTCCGACAGGTTAAACAATAGGGTTAATTATGCATTTGCGTAAAATGCGGCGCAAAGATACAAAAAAATCGTTGAATAGCAATGATTTTCAACGACTTTTTTTGCACATTTTGTTTTTTAGGCGTTTTTGCCTTGACGCTTGCGTTCGGTTTCGTCGAGTATTATTTTGCGAATGCGCAGGTGATGCGGCGTAACTTCCACATACTCATCTTCTTTGATGTACTCGAGTGCTTCTTCGAGGCTGAAGACGATGGGTGGCGGCAGTGTCGCTTTGTCGTCGGCACTTTTCGAACGCATGTTGGTCAGTTTTTTGGCCTTGGTTACGTTGATGACGATGTCGCCTTCTTTGGCATTTTCGCCCACGACTTGTCCGGCGTAAACTTCGTCCTGCGGGAAAATGAAAAATCGGCCACGGTCTTGCAACTTGTCGAGGGCGTAGGCAAATGCCGTACCGGCTTCCATGGCGATGAGCGACCCGTTTTGACGGCGTTCGATGTCGCCTTTCCAAGGCTGATATTCGGCAAAACGATGCGCCATGATGGCTTCGCCGGCCGACAGTGTCAGTATGGTGTTGCGCAGCCCGATGATGCCGCGCGATGGTATCATGAATTCCAATTGCAGACGGTCGTTTTGCGTTTCCATCATGGTGAGTTCACCTTTGCGGCGCGTTATCACGTCGATGATTTTGCTGGAATATTCTTCGGACACGTTGATGGTGAGTTGCTCGATGGGCTCGCATTTCACGCCGTCTATCTCTTTGGTGATAACTTGCGGTTGACCGACTTGCAGTTCGTAGCCTTCGCGGCGCATGGTTTCGATGAGCACCGACAGGTGCAGCACGCCGCGTCCCGATACGCGCCATACGTCGGAGGTTTCCGATTTTTCGACGCGCAGTGCCAAGTTTTTGTCCAATTCGCGCATCAGGCGTTCGTGTATGTGACGCGAGGTAACGTATTTGCCGTCCTGACCGTAGAATGGCGAGTCGTTGTTGGTGAACGACATGCTCATTGTCGGTTCGTCGATGGCGATGGGCGGCAAGGCTTCCGGCGTGTTGATGTCGGCAATGGTGTCGCCAATCTCGAATCCGTCGATGCCGACCATGGCGCAGATGTCGCCCGAGCCGACTTCGGCGGCGTCCACTTTGCCCAAACCGGTGAATGTGTTCAAGGTTTTGATGCGCGATTTCACGACGGTGCCGTCGCGTTTGATGAGTGCCACGTCTTGGTTGGCTTTGAATGTGCCGCGGTGTACGCGCCCTACAGCGATGCGCCCTACATACGACGAGTAGTCGAGCGATGTGATGAGCATTTGCGCCGCACCTTCGATGTATTGCGGGGCGGGAATGTATTCGATGATGGCATCGAGTAGGGCAGTGATGTTGTCGGTAGGCGTGCGCCAATCGGTTGACATCCAATTCTGCTTGGCCGAACCGTAGATGGTCTGAAAATCGAGTTGGTCTTCGGTGGCGTTCAGGTTACACATCAGGTCGAACACGGCCTCTTGGGCTTCGTCGGGGCGGCAGTTGGGCTTGTCGACTTTGTTGATGACGACGATGGGTTTCAGACCGATTTGCAGCGCTTTTTGCAGCACGAAACGTGTTTGCGGCATCGGTCCTTCGAATGCATCGACCAGCAGCAGACAGCCGTCGGCCATGTTGAGCACACGCTCGACTTCGCCACCGAAATCGGCGTGCCCCGGCGTATCGATGATGTTGATTTTGGTGCCTTTGTAGGTGATCGAAACGTTTTTCGACAGAATCGTGATGCCGCGTTCGCGTTCCAGGTCGTTGTTGTCCAAAATGAGTTCGCCCGTTTGCTGATTTTCGCGGAATAGTTGTCCGGCCAGCAGCATTTTGTCCACCAGCGTGGTCTTGCCGTGGTCAACGTGGGCGATAATTGCTATGTTACGAATATCTTGCATATACATTACCTTAAAAACCGGCTGCAAAGTTACAAAAAAAATGAATAACAGCGGTTATGTTTGTTGCTTTTTGCCCAAAATATTGTATGTGCTTGCGGCCGATGGCGTTTTTTTTACGGCAAAATTGTTGGTCGTTTGAAATAATATGCCTATTTTTGCACTATCAAAACCGTAGATGGCAGTAGCGACTGCCTGTGTTTTGATGGATACATATTCTGTAAGCGTTTAGTTTTCTGTTGACCGAAATTCGCCAAATTTCATTAAATAATAGAAAGAAAACAATCCGGACGCCTCGTTGCCTATGTTCTTTTGAACATGAGTTGCGTGGGAGGTTGTTTATTTCTATTAGGGCGTTTGGCGATGCCTCGGTTAAGATAAACTGACATCTCCACGCTTTTTTTATTTTATAAACCGCCGAACTCGGAGATGGCGAGGCAAGAAAAAAGTTTTTTTATATGAGAAAATTTAATTTTATTTTCAGTTTGTTGTGCTTGTTATTTTTGTCAAGTTGCAATGAAAGTAGTAATACACCATATCAAAGAAAGTATTGTATTGCTACATTCAGAAACAATTCAACTTATGTTGTTCAAGTTTTTATAGACGGCAAATCTAATGACAATTTAATAATATTGCCTGGAGATGAATCTTCGTATACGATCGACGATGTGTCTTTTTCTAAAGATTTTTATTTTGAATATCATACAATAACAAAAGTTGAAGGCTCTACTTGCTACTATTCTACCAATGTCGCACTAACAGCAGAACTGAAGGATGTAGACTTTGTGTACACTCATGATCGCCTATTTAACATAACAAATAATGGAGTAAAGTCTCATTTAGTTGAGGTGGATTAAAGATTTTCTTGTTTTCGTCCAAACAAGAAAGTAGCGCAAGCCCCGCACAAGCAAAATGCGGGGCTTTGTTGTGCTTGTTCATTTGTAACTTTACTGCGGCGTTTCTGTAACCTTAAAATTGGTGAGTTATTTTGCCGAATCGCCGGAATGTCGTAATTTTGCAGTATAAAGTTTTCAAATTAACAATTATGGGTTTATTAGACAACTACACCGGCATTGGCATGAGCCCGCGCCCGCAATTTTTACACCAAGATTATATGCTGCATATAGCACATACTATGTACGATGAGGTGTTTGCGAATGGTATGATTGTTCGTACGGAATCGACTGTAACCGATAATTGGGACGACAAAGCCCCCGATGTAATTATTTACAATCGGAACAATGTGCCGCTGATGTTTTTGGAGATTACCATCCACCGCGAGTGCCGCAAAATAATGCGCAAATGCGAGAAATTGCAAACACGTTTCCCCGCGTGCGAGTGCTTTGTGTTCGACTACGAAACGCACGAACTATTTTTGCTCGACGTCGCACAGCGTTGCTGGCATTCGAACGACGATGCGGAGTTGTGTTCGGCGTATTTGGCGCAGCCATTGATGCGCTATATCGAATTTTGAAGTTCGTCAGAAACGATATCGAGGCCTCGCACGTTGTTGATGTGCGGGGCTTTGTTTTGGTGCTGCTGCCGTTAGTCGGACGTCCAGATGCGGTAGGCGGCTTCGGCTTGCAGGTGCAGCATTTCGAGACCGTTTTTGGTCGTGGCACCATAATGTTCGCCGCGTGCCATAAAAGCGGTTTGTGCCGGATTGTACACAAGGTCGAACAGCAAGTGTTTGGATGTCAGTGCTTTGTATAGAATGTCGGGATAACTCTCGGCGTCGGGAAACATGCCGAGCGGTGTGGTGTTGATAATGAGTGTGTGTGTGGCGATGGCTTCGCGGTCGGTTTCGGCGTAGTCGAGGCGGCGCGGACCGGCTTCGCGCGACACATAAATCCATTCGATGCCCAATTTGTCGAGTACAAATGTAACGGCTTTCGATGCGCCGCCGGTGCCAAGCACAAGTGCGCGTTTGTGGTGCGGGCGCAGCAGTGGGCGCAGCGATTGTTCGAACCCGATGGCGTCGGTGTTGTAGCCGATGAGGCGGCGTTTGCCGTCGGCGTTTGCAAATTTGATGGTGTTCACGGCACCGATGGCGGCGGCGGTGTCGTCCAATCGGTCTAAATAGGGTATGATGGCGGTTTTGTACGGAATGGTAACGTTCAATCCGTTCCAATCGCCGGCCAAAAGGGTGGCGAAATCATCGGGCGACGCCACTTCGCACAAGGCATAGTCGGCGGCGATGTGCTGCTCAGAAAATTTGCGGGTGAAGTAGCTTTTCGAAAACGAATGCCCGAGTGTGCGTCCTATCAGTCCGTAGTGTTTCATGGCTCGGCGGAATGTTTTGCCTGCTTGTTGCGGTGGTGTGCAATGGCTTTTTTGATAATCACCCCGACGATGGCTGCTGCCACAACGACGACCACTGCCACCGACAATTCGCGATTGTATTTGTCGATAAGGTCGGCTTGCCCGTGTGCCACATATCCCAATAGTGCCAACAGAATGTTCCAAATGCCGGCCCCGAGGGTGGTGTAGAGCAAAAAACTGCCGATGTTCATGCGCGCAAGTCCGGCCGGAATGGAAATGAGTTGTCTGATGCCCGGAACGAGGCGCCCGATGAACGTGGAGATTTTGCCGTGGCGGTTGAAGTAGTCCTCGGCTTTGCGCACTTTGTCGCTGCTGAGCAGGCACAAACGCCCTATTTTGCTGTCGGCAAATTTGTAAATAATCGGGCGTCCCAACCACAGCGCCAATAGATAGTTGATGAGCGCGCCGATGAGTGCGCCGAGTGTGCCAAACACCACCACAAGGACGATGTTCATCGGGTTGTCGGGGCTGCTGGCAACGTAGGCGGCCGGCGGTATCACCACTTCCGACGGAAAGGGAATAAATGAACTTTCGAGTGCCATCAAGGCTGTGATGCTGCCGTAGTTCATGTTGGCGTCGTACCAGCCGATGATGCTGCTGACAATCGATTGGGTGGAGTCTTGCGGTTGTGCGTTTTGCGCGGTCAACGAGCCGGCAACAAAAAGCAGTAATGCGATGAAGGTTTTTTTCATAATATTTATAGTGTAATGTTTGTGCCGGCCTCCGGAAATACTTGCAAGAAGACCACTGCGGCTTTTTGGTCGCTGTGTTTGGCTTTGTTGTAGTATTTTTGTGCTTGCTCAAAATCGCCCAATCCGTAGAAAGCCAATGCGTAACACAAACATATTTTTTCCAGATGGGAGTCTAACCGATAGGCGCGTCCGTAGGCGGTTACCGCTGACGCAAAGTCGGCTTGCGTGAAATACAGATTGCCGAGTTTTTGCAACGTCAAAGCGTTGTCGGGGCTGAGTTTTACGGCTTGCTGCAGTTCGTCGATGGCAGCATCGTATTTGCCTTGCCGGTCAAGTATTTCGCCGATGGCTATATGTCCTTCGGGCGCGTCGGGGTTCAAAGCGACGGCCTTGCGAAACGCTTTTAAGGCGCGGTCGGTGTCGCCCAGATTGTTGTAACATTCGCCCAGAAGCATCAGCAGAAGATCGTCGTCGGGAAAAAACTGCAAAAACTGCCGGCAACACTCGGCAGCCTTGGCGAAATCGTCTTGGTAGAACAGGCAATAGGCTTTCTGCGACAGCGCAATGGTGTTGTGCGGGTCGATGGCCAAAACGTAGTCAAAGGCTTTGAGGGCTTCGGCATAATTTCCGCTGTCCAAATACAATGCGCCCAGATAGTGCCATGTCGAGATGTGATACGGGTCGAGGTCGAGCACCCTATTATATAAGGCGATGGCTTGCGTGTGGTCGCCCAAACACTCGAGGGCGAATCCTTTGGTTTCCAAAAAGTCGAGATTGTTTGGGTCGATGGCCAAATATTTGTCCACAAAGTACAAACTATGTGTGTAGTCCTGATAACTGTTGAGCAAGATGATGATGTCGCCACACAAACCTTTGAGTTCCTCGGCGTCGTTGTCGTCGTTATCGACCATGCGCCTAAACTCGTTGAGTGCTTCCTGCTTGCGCCCTATTTTGTAGAGAATTTCGGCACGATTGTAGGTGTGCACGGGGTCGTTCACGTCGCGATAGCGTTCGATGAGCGCCAATGCTTCGTCCAAATTGCCAAGATGCAGCAAAATGGCTGCCTTCTGACAATACAGATTGCTGTCGTTCGGGTGCAGCCTGAATCCATATTTCAATGCCTGCTGCGCAGCGTCAATGTCGCCGGCAAACAGATAGTGCTCGATGATGATTTCCATTTCGTCCACATCGAAGTAGTCGCCTCGCCGGTGCGCAACGGACTCTTCGTATTGACGAATCATTTCGTTTTCTTCTTCGTTTGTTAACTCGTCATCGTAGTTGTAGTCGTTGTTCATCGTGTGTTTAGATGTCGAAAGTTGATACTTGACGCACAAATAATTCGTCGAGCGACATAAAACAAGTTTCGGTGTTCGACACGCCTTCGATGGCGGCAATGCGCTCTAAAATGATTTTCATCAGACTGTGGTTGTCGCGCGCATAAATCTTGACCAACAGGGTGAAATGACCGGTTGTGGCGTGGCATTCCACAATTTCGGGAATCTCGTGCAGCAGCGCTATCACACGGTGATAGTTGGCCATGTCGGCAATGGTGATGCCCACAAATGCGCAGGTTTGGTAGCCTATTTTGCTGACATCGACCGTAAATTCCGAACCTTTGATGACTCCGTTTTCAATCATTTTCTGGACTCGCTGATGAATGGCTGCGCCTGATACGCCGCACTCGCGTGCCACTTCCAAAAACGGAACGCGTGCATTGCGCGAAATCATTTGCAAAATTTTCATGTCCAATTTGTCGATAGGGTGCGCCATAGTGTTTTCTTGGTTATAAATCTGACGTTTTTGTTTTATTTTGTAATACAAATTGCAAAATTACCAATAAAAAAGAAGATATGCAACAGAAACCGATAAAATTTATCAATTTTTTTTGACACTCGCTGTCGCACATAAGGCTGCTGCGGGTGGTTGTTGATAACTTTTGCGTTTGTAGATTAGCGGGTTGAGTGCTTTTTGTTGCAGTTTTTTACCCGATGATTTCGCCGATAGAGAAAAAAACTGTAATTTTGCACCGAATTTTGTGTAAAAAAGTATGAAACCGACATTGTTAGTGTTAGCCGCAGGCATGGGTAGTCGCTATGGCAGTCTGAAACAGTTGGACGGCATCGGCCCCAATGGCGAAACCATCATGGACTATTCCGTGTACGATGCCTTGCGCGCCGGGTTTGGCAAAGTTGTGTTTGTCATCCGACATAGTTTCGAAGACGAATTCCGCCGCCAAATCGTTGGCAAATACGAAAATCATATCCCGGTCGAAGTGGTGTTTCAGGAGATTGACAAAGTGCCGGCCGGCATTCCGTACAACACCGAACGCACCAAACCGTGGGGCACCAACCACGCCATACAGATGGCTGCCGACGTGATTCACGAACCATTTGCCGTTATCAACTCCGACGATTTTTACGGCTGCGAATCGTATGTATTGTTGGCTGATTTTCTGAAAAAAACCGCCAACAGCAGCGGTCGTTACTGCATGATTGCCTATCACGTCGAAAACACTTTGTCGGAAAGCGGCGCTGTCAATCGCGGCGTGTGCCGTGTTGATGCCAACCGCCTGCTGACTTCGGTGGTCGAACGCACACAAATCGAATGCAACGGCGGCGTCATTCAATATCCGGCAGCCAACGGCTTGTACGAAACGTTGGACAAAGACGCGCTCGTGTCGATGAATATGTGGGGCTTTACACCCGATTATTTCGACCATTCGCAAACACTGTTCGCCGAATTTGTGCAGCAACGCGGCATGGATCCTAAATCCGAATTCTATATCCCGACCGTTGTCGATACACTTATCGAAACGGGAAAGGCCACCTGCGAGGTTATCGATACACCGTCCAAATGGTTTGGCGTAACCTATGCCGACGACCGCCCGCAAGTGGTACTCAAAATAAATGGTTTAATTCGCGATGGCGTTTATCCGCAACAACTATGGAAGTAAAAAAGATGATCAAAAAGATGCTCGACCTCTCGCCCGATAAAATATTGGTAACGGGTGGTGCCGGCTATATAGGCTCGCATACGGTGGTGGCACTCATGGAAGCCGGATTCGATGTCTATGTTGTGGACAATTTGTCCAATTCCAATATCGAAGTGCTCAACGGCATCGAACAGATAACGGGCAAACGCCCTTTGTTCGAAAATATCGACTGCACCGATTATGTTGCCATGGACAAATTCTTTACCAAACACGAAGGCATCAAGGCGGTGATTCACTTTGCAGCCAGCAAGGCCGTCGGCGAGTCGGTTACAGTGCCGTTGAAATACTATCGGAACAACGTAGTTGGCTTGGTTAACCTGCTGGAACTGATGCCGATACACAAAGTGCAAGGCCTCGTGTTCTCGTCGTCGTGCACCGTGTACGGCCAACCCGACATACTCCCCGTGGACGAAACGGCGCCCATCAAAAAAGCGCTGTCGCCGTATGGCAACACCAAACAAATCTGCGAAAATATTATTTTCGATACCGTACATGCCAACAATGCGCTGAAAAGCATCATCTTGCGCTACTTCAACCCGATAGGTGCACACCCATCGGCACTGATAGGCGAACTGCCTAACGGCGTGCCGAATAACTTGGTGCCTTTTGTTGTGCAGACGGCCGCCGGTGTGTACAAAAAAATCCGCATTTTCGGAGATGATTACAATACGCCCGATGGCACCTGCATTCGCGACTATATCAACGTGATGGATTTGGCCGAAGCACATGTGTCGGCTGTTAAGCGTTTGATTGATAAGGATTTGACAATGCCAGAAGTATTCAATCTCGGAACCGGAAAAGGTTTGTCGGTGATGGAACTGATAAAAACGTTTGAGGCAGTTACCGGCATGCGCGTGCCTTACGAGATTGTGGGGCGGCGCGAGGGCGACATCGAACAGGTGTGGGCTAATCCGACGCTGGCGCAAAAAGTGCTGAAGTGGAAGGCCAAAACCTCGGTCGAAGATACGTTGGCATCGGCGTGGCGCTGGCAACAACACTGCATGGAGGCCAAAAACGACAAGTAAGCTCGTTTTTTGGCGTGGCCGCCGATACTACTTAAACTCAAAAAAGAGTCGATTTTTTTTTTGAAATCGGCTCCTTCTTTTTGTTATAAACGGTTGATTTATAGTAGTTTGTTTGTTTGCGTGTCGGGAAAAATGACTTTCGGTCTAAACTGCAATGCCTCGGTTTGTTCCATCCAAGTGTAGGCCATGATAATGACCACGTCGCCAACCGACACCAGGTGGGCGGCGGCACCATTCAGGCAGATGACACCCGATCCGCGTTCGCCTTTGATGACGTAGGTTTCCAAACGATTGCCGTTGTTGTTGTCCACTATTTGCACACGTTCGTTGGCTATAATGCCGGCTGCGTCCATCAGGTCTTCATCGATGGTGATGCTGCCGATATAGTCGAGGCAGGCTTCGGTAACGGTTACCCTATGGATTTTGGATTTCAAAATATTGACTAACATGGTGTTGAGTGTTTTTCCTCTGTTGTTGTCTTATTGGAATTGTTGCAGGAATCGAACATCGTTTTCGGAGAACATACGCAAGTCTTTGACACGATATTTGAGGTTGGCAATGCGCTCTACGCCCATACCGAAAGCATAGCCGGTGTACACGTCGGGGTCGATGCCGCAGGCTTTCAGCACGTTGGGATCGACCATGCCGCAGCCGAGAATTTCGACCCATCCGGTGTGTTTGCAAAAGTTACAGCCTTTGCCGCCGCACAAATCGCACGAAATATCCATCTCGGCACTTGGCTCGGTGAATGGAAAGTACGATGGACGCAGGCGAATCTCGGTCTCTTCGCCAAACATCTCTTTGGCAAAGTAGAGCAGTGCTTGTTTCAGGTCGGCAAACGATACGTTTTTGTCGATGTAGAGGCCTTCTATTTGGTGAAAGAAACAGTGCGCGCGATACGAAATGGCTTCGTTGCGGTACACGCGTCCGGGGCACAACACGCGAATGGGCGGTTGTTGCGAGGTCATAATGCGTGTTTGCACGCTCGAGGTGTGTGTGCGCAGAACGACATCGGGATTTTGCTCGATGAAAAACGTGTCCTGCATGTCGCGCGCAGGGTGTTCCGGCGGGAAATTCAGTGCGCCGAACACGTGCCAATCGTCTTCTATTTCGGGACCTTCGGCCACCGAGAATCCGATGCGCGAAAATATGTCGATAATCTCCTCTTTGACCAACGACAGCGGGTGGCGTGTGCCGAGGGCGATGGTGTCGGCCGAACGGGTCAGGTCGTGTTTGTCGGCCGCGCTTTGTGTGGTGTCGATGATGGCTTTCAACTCGACGAGTTTGTTTTGTGCGGCATCGCGTAGTTGGTTCAGCAGTTGCCCTATTTCGCGTTTATCCTCTTTCGGCACGTTGCGAAAATCGTCGAACAATTCCGAGATTTGTCCTTTTTTGCTGAGGTATTGTATGCGCAAAGCCTCTACTTCTTCTTGCGATTTTGCCGTCAAATCATTTACCGCGGCGGCAATTTTTGCAATTTTCTCTCTTATCATGTTTGCTCTGTATTTTGTAGTGTCGTTTTTATCCCATTTTGCTGATTTTGTGCAGCATCTCTTCGTCGAGTATCGTTATGTAACGTCCTCGTACACTGATTATTCCTTCGTTGACGAATGTCGATAGGGTACGTATGGCGTTCGAGGTTGTCATGTTCGAATAGTTGGCCAAATCCTCGCGCGACAAGCGGCTGTTGATGGTTCGCCCGTCGAGGTCGGTGCCGTAACTGTCGCGCAGGGTCAGCAACGACTCGGCCAAGCGCCCGCGCACATGTTTTTGTGTCAGGCTGACAAGTCGATTTTCGTCGGCACCCAGGTTTTGTGCCAAAGCGCAGATGAAGTGTGTGGCCAATTTGTTGTTCGATTGTATGATTTGTTTCACCACCGACATTGGCACTAGATAGGCTTCGGCAGGCTCGGTAGCCATGGCGTTGGTCAGGTGAACGTCTTGTGCAAACGACGAACGGTATCCGAAATTGTCGCACGGTTTGGCAAAACGGATTATTTGGCATCTGTCGCCAACGCCTTTTTTGAATACTTTTACGCGACCGCTTATCAGGCAAAACATATAGCGTGGCAGTTCGCCCTCGCGGTACAGAAATGCGCCTTTGCGATAGCGTTGTATGCGTGTGTTTTCGCGCAGATACATACGTTCTTCGGGGGTTATCACACTCCATATCGGACAAAATTCGTCGATGGGTTTCACTGCTTTTTCGGGATACTGAACCATGTTTGCTGATAGTCGTTTTTGTAAAAAAATCTCATGTAAGAGGGCGCACCGTTGTGCGTGCACGCGCCGTGCATACGAACTGCAAAATTACTACTTTTTTTTGAATAAATGCCCGAAAATCGAAAAAATGTGTTTTTTAACATATCGCCTGCGGTCGGCTGTGGCGCCATGCAAAAAAAAGTCCGACCTTCGCAGGCAGGACTTTTCTGAAAATACTAAAAACAACTTCAATTTACACTATTTTTATTCTTCGTTCGAGGTGCGAGATTTTTGTTCGATGTGTGAGGCTTCTTGGCAGTTGCGTTCGAGTTGGCTTGGTTGACCTTCGTAGGTTATTGCTGCTGCCGATTCGGCTGTCAGGCGGGCTTTCTCCACTTGTCCGATGTTGATGCTCGAGGCTTCGGACGCAGTGGCTTCGACGGTAGTAATGGCCATGTCGGCTACGTTGACATACGATGCCTCCGATGCTTTGATAATTACCCGTTCGGCACTGCCTGTCAGTTGGATGCGCGATGCTTCCGACGCTTCGATAATTACCCGTTCGGCACTGCCTGTCAGTTGAATGCGCGATGCTTCCGACGCTTCGAGCGTGAGTGTTTGCAGGTGTTCGAAAGGCGTTTCGCTCTTGATGAAACTTGCTTCCGAGGCTTCTATCGATGTCAAAGTGGGTGTCGTAACATACACGACAGGCAGTGTGCGTGTGTGGTTGTTATTGTTGTTGTTTTTGATGTGCAGCACGCCGTTTTCCACGTTGGTTTCTATGTTGCGCAACATGTGGTCTTGTGCTTTTACCACTACCGAGGTGGTGTCGCCTTGCGATAGCACTACGCGTACGGCGCGTTCGGCTTCGATGCTGCTGAACGGAGCGCATGTCCGCACCTCGCTGATGGCACCGCTGTCGTCGTTCAAATTGTCGAACAGTTGCTCGGTGATGGTGGCGCCGGCCGCTGCAATGTTTGGAACGAACGGGCTGTGCGTGCTTTTGATGGCGGTGCCAATGATGGCAAACAGACTGACAATCCACACAATGAGCAATGTCCAACTGATCCACGGACGGTGTGGCGCATTCTTGTTGATTAGGCGTATGCACAATAGCACCAAACCGATGGCAGGGCAGAGCAAAAACAGCGCGCAACTGACTAACAGGGCGATGTCGATCCAACTGCCAAACATGCCGGGAATATACATCATGCGCAGGGTAAAAATGGCAACAACGATGCCGATGACTGCCATAAAGAGGCCGATGCCGATGCAACCACTGATGAAAATGGCGGCAAATTTCAGTATCCAACTGATGACTTCGAGCGCACGATTCCCAACGTGTTGTATGGTTTCGCGTTTCGGCATATATTTTTTGATGTTCTCGAGGTTGGGCTCGATGCCTTGCATTTCGAGCCGTTGCGCCGTGGTCTTGGCTTCGGGCACTATTATCCACAGCAAGATGTAGAACAACAGTGTCCAACCGGCGCTGAATAGCAGCAACAGCAGCAGCAGTATGCGTACCAATGTGGTGTCCCACCCGATGTAGGCGGCCAAGCCTGCGGCTACACCGCCAATGAGACGGTCGTCGCCATCGCGGTAAAATTTGCGAAATTTGCGTTGACTGCTTTTGGACGCAGCAGCGTCGGCGTTGGGTTCGGCAGCCTCGTCGTCGAATTGGCTGGGCTGTCCCATCGTCTCGATGACACTTGCCACATCGGACGCATCGACCACGTTGCGGCCGTGCATACGCTCGGTAAACAATTCGGCTATGCGGTCTTCGATGTCCTTGATGATTTCCTCTCTCTCGTCGTCGGCAAAGTGCTTTTCCAACTCGTTCAGATAGGCACTCAGCGTTTCGTAGGCGTCGTCGTCGATATTGAACACGATGCCGTTCAGATTGATTGTCAATGTCTTTTTCATATTTGTTGTCAGTTAAAAGATTGTTATACGTTTTGTTTTATTTCGATGGATCGATTAGATCGATTATCGTTTTGATGTTGTCATATTCTTTGTCCATGGCGGCCAAGTGTGCCTGTCCGTCGTCGGTCAGCGAATAATATTTACGCGGTGGGCCTTGTGTCGATTCTTGCCATGTGTAAGTTAGCAGACCGTTGTTTTTCAAACGGGTCAGTAGCGGATAGAGCGTTCCTTCGACTACTATCAGGTTGGCGCGTTTCAGCTCGGCAATGATGTCGGGTGCATACGAAGGCTTGTGCTTGATGGCATGCAGCACGATGTATTCCATACATGTTTTGCGGAGTTGCTGTTTGAAATTTGTGGCTTCCATAATCTCGAATATTTTTTTGTTGATTTTTCTTCTGCAAAGATATATAAAATTTCAGTACCTTGTTCAAACAAAATACTGTATTTTTCAAAAAAATAATAATTTGCTGATTATCAAATGATTAAAGTTGTTCTTTTTTGCGTTGCGGGCGTGTTTTTGTGGTTTTTTACGCTGTTTTTTTGCAAAAATGCTTGTCTGTTTAGTCGCTTTTTTGTAGTTCGTTCGACATTTTTTAGCTGCAGCAGGTCGGAGTTTGGGTGCGGGTGCAAAAAAATAACGTTTATAATTTTGGAGTTTTATCGTTTTTTTTGTATTTTTGCCGTCCGGAAAACACACTATTATAATTAGATTATTAGTTTGGTTATGAAAAAATCGCAAATTGTCGAAAGTGATATTTTTTCGCATTTTATTTCGTTGGGCTATTTGCCGCGGTGGATAGTGCTGATAATTGATGTTCTGCTGTGTGCGTTCTCGTTGTGGGTGGCGTCGGCGTTGGTTATGGGAGTGTATGTCGAACCTCCACATTTCGAATCGTTGTTGCCGCTGTGGGCTGCTTATCTGCTGTTGGTGTGCGTGTGCGTTACTACCTTTTGGATGTTCCACACCTATTCGGGCATTTTGCGCTATTCCAATTTTGTGGATATCGTGAAAGTGATGTGTGCCGTGTTGGGGCAGTTTGTGGCCATGTTTTGCATCAACGAAGTGGCGCATGCCTTGGGTGGCAAACTGATATTTATGCGTTGGACGTTGGTGTTCTATGCCATTGTGGCGTTTTTGCTGTTGTTGCTGCTGCGTATGTCGGTCAAAGTGTTGTTCGACTATTTGGTGGCACACAATGGCCAAATGAAACCGGTGGCGGTGTATGGCACCAAATCGGCCGGCATAGGCATTGCCAAAATGATACGTTCGTCGGATAATCTGAAATTCCGCTTGGCGGCTTTCATCGACGATGTGCCCGATGTCAACAAAAAAAACATATTCGGTGTGCAGGTGCTATCGACACACAATGCCGATAATTTGTTGCACTTTTTGGCAAAACACAAAATACGCACCATCGTGGTGTCGCCCATCAAACTGAAAGAAATCGACCCCGAAACCGACCTCGATATATTCATCGAAAACAATATCGAAGTGCTAACGGTGCCGTCGATGAACCAATGGCACGAAAACAGCCCGATGCCGGCAACGATGCGCCCCGACTTCAAAAATCTGCAAATCGAAGACTTGTTGGAGCGACCGGCCATCGAAATCGAAAAATCGCACATCGTGTCGCAACTGCAAGGCAAAGTGGTAATGATAACCGGTGCTGCAGGGTCGATAGGCTCCGAAATCGTACGCCAACTGGTCAATTACAAACCGAAACTAATCGTGCTGTACGATAATGCCGAGACACCGCTCCACAATTTGCGTTTGGAGTTGGAGGAACGCAAGACGCATTGCCCGTATGTGCTGTGCATCGGCGATATGCGCAATCGGTCGCGCCTCGAAAATGTCATTACAACCTATCGCCCAAATATTATTTACCATGCGGCAGCCTACAAACATGTGCCGATGATGGAGGACGCTCCGAGCGAGTGTGTCATGGCTAATGTGATGGGCACGCGCTATATAGCCGATTTGGCGGTGGAAAACGGTGTTGAAGCCTTTGTGATGGTATCGACCGACAAGGCTGTCAATCCCACCAATGTGATGGGCGCCTCGAAACGCATAGCCGAGATTTATGTGCAATCGCTGTTCCGCAAGATGGCACGCACCAATGCATCGACCACCAAATTCATTACAACACGTTTTGGCAATGTGCTTGGTTCCAATGGGTCGGTCATCCCGCTGTTTCGCCATCAGATAGAAAAGGGTGGCCCCGTAACCGTAACGCATCCCGATATCATACGTTACTTTATGACCATCCCCGAGGCGTGCCAATTGGTGTTGGAGGCCGGATCGATGGGCGAAGGTGGCGAAATATTCGTTTTCGACATGGGGCGCCCTGTCAAGATTGTCGATTTGGCACGCAAAATGATACGGTTGGCGGGCTATCGTCCCGAAATCGATATTCCAATCACTTATACAGGATTGCGCCCCGGCGAAAAACTCTACGAAGAGTTGCTGAATGCGAAAGAGGTAACGCAGCCGACCTATAACGAAAAAATACTGATTGCTACCGTGCGCGAATACGAGTTCGATGATATTGTGAACGACATCGATCGCCTAATCGAATACGCCCGCTTGTATAAGAGTTATCTGGTGGTGTCGCAGATGAAACGCATCGTGCCGGAATTTATCAGTAAAAATTCGCAATTTGAACGTCTTGATATTGAATCTAATCAGCAATGACCGCTATTTTGCAATTTTTATACGACTATCCGTTCTTGTTTGCCGCCATCACGGCCGCATTGGGAGCGGTGTTTATGCCTACAGTCATTCGTGTCGCACGCGAGAAGAAATTCGTTGTCAAACCCAATAAACGCACTTCGCACATAGGTTTGGTGCCTGCCGTGGGCGGTTTGGATATTTTTATCTCGTTTCTCATCTTTTTTGTAATTTTTGCATTCAACCATTTGCCGCAATCGCACTATTTGTTGGTGGGCGTTACGTTGATATTGATCACCGGCTTTGTTGATGATTTGATCGATTTGACTGTCGTCGGGAAACTGTTTGGCGAATTGTTGGCCGGCATTTTTCTGATAGTGTTGGCCGATGTGCGCATGCCGAGTCTGTTTGGTATGTTCGGCATCGGCGAGTTGCCGTTGGTGTGGAGTTATGTTTGCTCGTTGGCTACATTCATCGTCATAACGAATGCGCTCAACCTGATAGACGGTGTCGATGGATTGGCGTCGGGGTTGGGTATGCTCTATTGTTGTGTGTTCGCACTCTATTTTCAGCAGGTTGGCGAACCCGAAACGGCTATGTTGTGTTACGCCTTGTTGGGCGCGTTGGCGGTTTTCTTTTGCTATAATGTGTTTGGCGGATCGCGTCGTAAGATATTCATGGGCGATTCCGGCTCGTTGTTGCTGGGTTTTATGATGTCGTGGTTTGTCTTTCGGTTTATGCAGATAAATGCTTTGCCGACGACTCCCGCTGTGTGGCGCTGGCAGGCTACTCCGGCTGTGGCGTTTTGTGTCTTGTTCGTGCCGCTGTTCGACACCCTGCGTGTGATGTTGACGCGCATCAAGAAACGTAAGTCGCCATTTTCGGCCGACCGCAACCATATTCATCATTTGCTTTTGTGTTTAGGACTGCAACATCGTCAGGTAACGGGTGTCTTGTTAGGCGTGTCGCTGCTGTTTGTGGCGTTGGCCTATGTCGGTCGGATGTGGCGCAACGAGATATTGTTGCTGGTGGCCTTTGCCGTGGGCACCGCCTTGATATTGCTGGTGTGGCGTTTGGTAGATAGAAAACGACGCCAAACCGAAAATTTGAAAACAAAACAATCAAATATAGAATCATGACGATAGCCGTAGCAGGAACCGGATATGTGGGATTGTCGATAGCGACATTGCTGGCACAATATAATAGGGTGTTGGCCGTCGATGTCGTACCCGAAAAAGTTGAACTCATCAATCAACGTCGGTCGCCCATTCAGGACGAATATATCGAACGCTATCTGGCCGAAAAAGAACTCGACCTGACAGCCACGCTCGATGCCGAAACCGCTTATCGGCAAGCTGATTTCGTCGTCATAGCCACTCCGACGAATTACGACAGCCGTCGCAACTATTTCGATACATCGGCCGTCGAATCGGTCATCGCATTGGTGCAGCAATTCAATCCGCAGGCCGTGATGGTCATCAAATCGACCGTGCCCGTGGGCTACACCGAGGGCGTGCGACAAAAATTCGGCACGCGCAACATATTGTTCGCACCGGAATTTTTGCGCGAGAGCAAAGCGCTGTACGACAATTTATATCCGAGTCGCATTATCGTCGGCACCGATTTGGCCGATGACGCGCTCACCGCGTCGGCACACCGTTTTGCCGATTTGTTGAAACAAGGCGCCTTGAAACCCGACATCGAAACACTGTTTATGGGTTTCACCGAGGCCGAAGCGGTGAAACTTTTTGCAAACACCTATTTGGCGCTGCGTGTCAGTTACTTCAACGAATTGGATACATACGCCGAAATGAAAGGACTTGATACACAGTCGATTATCAAGGGTGTTTGTCTCGATCCGCGCATTGGCGACTACTATAACAATCCCTCGTTCGGCTATGGCGGATATTGTCTGCCGAAAGATACCAAGCAGTTGTTGGCCAACTATCGTGATGTGCCGGAAAATTTGATAGAAGCCATTGTCGAAAGTAACCGCACGCGCAAAGATTTTATTGCCGATCGCGTGTTGGCCAAAGCCGGCTATTACGACTATTACAATCACGGCGACTACAATGTTGGCGACGAAAAAACGTGTGTCATCGGTGTCTATCGTTTGACGATGAAAAGTAATTCCGACAATTTTCGTCAGTCGAGCATACAGGGCATTATGAAACGTATCAAAGCCAAGGGCGCACAGGTTATCATCTACGAACCAACCCTCGACGACGGTAGCACTTTCTTTGGCAGTGTGGTAGTCAACGACCTGGCGCAATTCAAAGCACAAAGTCAGGCCATCATTGCCAATCGCTACGACGACTGCTTGAACGATGTGAAAGAAAAAGTTTATACCAGAGATATTTTTAGAAAAGATTGAAAATGAATCAGGAACATACAATTGCTGTGATTGGTTTAGGCTATGTCGGTTTGCCGTTGGCCATAGAATTTGGCAAAAAATATCGTGTTGTCGGATTCGATGTGAATAGTCGGCGTGTGGCCGAACTCGAACGTGGCGAAGACCATACGCTCGAAGCCGATTTGGTAGGCATGCGACAAGCAGTGGAGTTGTATAAAACTACGCAACGGCGCGGATTGTCGTTCTCGTGCGATGCGAACGAGTTGCTACAAGCGAATATTTTTATTGTAACCGTGCCGACACCCATCGATCGTTTCAACAATCCCGACCTGACACCGCTGCTGAATGCTTCGGCAATGATTGGTAAAGTGCTGAAAAAGAATGATATAGTCATCTACGAATCGACAGTTTATCCGGGCTGCACCGAAGACGATTGTGTGCCGGTGCTGGAACAAGCGTCGGGGTTGGTGTTCAATCGCGATTTCTTTTGTGGCTATTCGCCGGAACGCATCAATCCCGGCGACAAAGTCAATACACTGACAAAGATTAAAAAAATCACTTCCGGTTCGACACCCGCCACAGCCGATATTGTCGATGCTCTATACAACTCGATACTCGAAAATGGCACGCATCGAGCACCTAATATCAAAGTTGCCGAGGCTGCCAAAGCCGTCGAAAACTCGCAGCGCGATGTCAATATCTCGTTTATGAACGAATTGGCGCTGATTTGCGACCGTGTTGGCATCGACACGAATGATGTCATCGAAGCCGCCGGCACGAAATGGAATTTTCTGAAATATCGTCCCGGCTTGGTTGGCGGGCATTGCATCAGTGTCGATCCATACTATTTGGCGCATAAAGCCAAGGCTTTGGGCTACAATCCGGAAGTCATCTTGTCGGGACGACGTGTAAATAACAGCATTGCCAAATTCATAGCCGACAAAACCTTGAAACTGATGATTCAAAAAGATCATAAAATCAAGAATGCCAATGTGTTGATGTTGGGCGTTACATTCAAAGAAAATTGTCCGGATTGCCGAAATACCAAAGTGGTGGATATAGCCACCGAATTGGAAGAATTTGGGTGCCAAGTCGATATTTACGACCCGTGGGCCGATGCCGCACTTGTGCAACGCGAATACGGCAAGGCAGTGATAGCCGCCGTCGATCCCGACAAACATTACGAAGCCGTGATTGCCTGTGTAGCGCACGATCAATTCCGTACATTCGATTTTGCCAAATACAAAGCCCAAAATGCGGTGATTTTCGATGTGAAAAACTTTATTGATCGCTCCTTGGTCGATGCCCGTTTGTAAACAATAGTAGTTCGTGAATTTGATTGATAAAATACTCTCCCGCATGCACCTTAGCGAGACCAAGCAGAAGGTCGTTCGCAACCTCTTTTGGGCGGTAACGGGTAAGGTTGTTACTTTGCTGGGTAGCTTGTTGGTGGGTATCTTTGTGGCGCGCTACCTCGGTCCCGAGCAGTATGGACTGATGAACTATGTCGTCAGTTTTGTCGCGCTCTTCCAAGTCTTTGCTTCTTTCGGGCTGGATAATATTGAGATTCGCGAGGAGTCCAAGTGCAAGGGTACGGGCGAGAAGGGTAGAGTACCCGGCGTAGAGGCGAATACCATCCTCGGCACGGCGTTCGGATTGCGGCTTGTCTTCGCCGGCATCACCATGATGCTCGTTATCCTCACAGCGTGGCTCTTCGAGGCAGACACCTTCACCAAGTGGATGATTACGCTCTATTCGCTGAGCATGATCATGAATACTTTCGGGGTCATCCGCAATTATTTCACTTCTATTGTCTGGAACGAGTATATCGTCAAAACCGAGATTAGCCGTACCATCATCGGGGCGTTGATAAAGGTTATTTTATTGCTCCTCCACGCGCCTTTGGCATGGTTCATCGCAGCCACACTCTTCGATACCATTCTCATTGCCGGTGGCTACCTCCTCTCCTATCGCAAACAAATCGCCTCTCCCCGTCTCTGGACTTTCGATCTCCCCACCGCCAAATACCTAATCAAGGAATCCTTCCCCCTCCTCCTCTCCGGTGCAGCTGTGGTAGTATATCAAAAGATAGACCAAGTGATGATTGGTAACATGATAGACAAAGCTAACGTTGGATACTATGCCGTGGCTGGTGCTTTTGTAAATATGGCAGTTTTTATCCCTACTATCATGTGTCAAACCTTAACTCCATTATTGGTACAGTATTATAACTCAAACAAAGAACTATATAACCAGCGTTCTCAACAATTTCTTAACATAATGGCTTGGTCGAGTATTTTGATTGCGCTATTGTTTTGTTTAGTCGCCTATCATTTGATTAGGTTCACCTATGGTTTGCAATATATTGAGGCTGTCCCTGTGTTACAAATTTTGATATTCAAGATAGTAGGAACTGCAATGATGTCTTCGTCTGGAAATATGATGATTATCGAAAGAGTGCACCATTATGCAGTTATCCGTAACACACTCGCATGTATTGCTAATGTACTATTGAATTTTGTGTTAATTCCAAGGTTCGGTATAGTAGGGGCGGCTATTGCGGGTGTAGTGGCTTTGTTTGTAGCGGGATATTTGGGGCATTTCTTCATACCTCCATATTTCCGTTTCATAAAACCGCAAACCCAAAGTATATTGTTAGGATGGAAAGACTTGGTTAATATACGAAAATTAATGAAAGAATAGCACCATGCAGATAGATTATGCATCAATAATAGGGATTCCATCGTCTATTGTGTCCTACAATGTCCCTTTATCATCTCGCTCGTGGCTTCATCGCGGGGGTAATGTAAAGGTGTATTTTACGCCACAAACCTACGAACAGATACTCCTCATCGCTAAGTATTTGTATAGCAAAAGAGCAAAATTTGATGTTATTGGGCATAGCAGCAATATATACTTTAAGGATTCTTATTGTACTGATTATGTACTTGATACTAAAAAATGGAGTGGGATAGAGTTTCTTAGTGATGATACAATCCTAACTACATCTGGACAGGCAATGACTAAACTTTCCCGCATGTGTATGGAGCATGGAATTGCCGGTTACGAAGGATTTGTGAGTCTGCCTGGTACTGTTGGAGGGGCGGTGGTGAACAATAGTGGTTGTTATGGTAGTCTTATGGAGGAAGTGGTGCGCCAAGTAGAATTGCTGATGCCTAACGGAGAAATAGAAATACTGTCCAAGGAGAAATTAAATTATTCACATCGAAACTCTGCTCTTAAGAATAAAACGATTGAGGGAATTGTGTTGCGCGTTTGGTTAGATGCCTCTCGTCATGACCTCCCCGCTATTCTGATCGAAAAAGCAAAAGGATATGCTCTTGACCGCAAGCGGACGCAGCAGGGACCATTAAATAACTTAGGTTCCACATATGCGCAGTTGCCATACAAACACAATGTGCGAAATTTTATAAGCCGTGTATTTGCTAAACTTTTTTCTATATGTAGGGTAGATGTTATCAAAGCAAGAAAATATATGAAGTATGTATATCTTACTTTATATGGAGAATTAAAAATAGCAAGATATATATCCAACTTTTGGATAGGCTGTTTTGTCTGGCAGGATGCTGGAGCAGATGAGGCTTTCAAACGATATTGCAAGATGATGAACCGTATTTACAACTGCCCAAGATTAGAAATTGAGGTACGCGAGTAATATTAGAATCTAATACGATGAAAAACAAACATGAAGAAAAAAAATATGGATATTATGTAGCACCTGACCCCAAGCCCCGAAGGGGCGATATAACTAAAAATGTATATACCGGCCAACTACTATAAAACTCCCAAAATATCTGAACAACTTTGGATGTTTTTATTGAATAGAGAAACATTATCTATGTTGTATTATGAGTTTTGTATTCCGATAATTAACGTACCTATTGGATTACTATTCCAGAAAAGAGCGTAAAATTTGGATTATAATTCCAAAAAATGGCGTAAATTTTGGAATATATATTGCATGTATCCCTAAAAAGTCGTATCTTTGCCGTGAAATTTAGAGCCTATTATGGAAAAAAGCAGACAAATAGCCGTTCTTGTAAATCGATTGCAAGGGAAAAGTAATGCCCGAATCTTAGTATTCACGGGTGCAAGACAGGTAGGAAAAACAACACTGGTCAAAAAGATGCTACAAGATTATGCCTATCTCAACATAGAAGATCCCGTGCAACGAAATACTTATGCGGCGCTGACTGCCCAACAATGGCAACACCTATATCCGCACGCCATTTTAGATGAAGTACAAAAAGAACCGCAGCTAATAGAGAGCATAAAGGCTACATACGACACTTATACAGATGTACGATATATCTTGTTAGGGTCGAGCCAATTACTATTGTTGGAGAAGGTGAAAGAATCTTTGGCTGGTCGATGTATAATTATAGAGATGTACCCGCTCACCTTACCGGAATTAAGAACGACGACCTGGGAGACGGATACCCCTGACTCCCCGTGGCAAAACCTTTTAAGAACACCAATGGATGAGCCCGCTTTTTTCCCAAACTTTCTCTTAGACCCCCACAACGCAGAGAAAGCAGCGGCATGGGCACACTATCTTCGCTATGGTGCTTATCCTGCATTGGTGCAAGAAGCTATGGATGAAGATGACCGATATGAATGGTTACAAAACTATATACACACCTATTTAGAACGCGATATTCGCGATTTGGCTGCGTTTCGAGATTTAGACCCTTTCATTAAACTGCAACGCGCAACAGCAGTATATACAGGATGTGTACTTAACGCCTCCAATCTGGCACGCGACATCGGTATAACATCCAAAACAATACAACGCTATATTGAATATCTGAAACTGAGTTATCAAGTGATAGTCTTGCCGGCTTGGGAACGTAATACATTCAAACGATTGGCAAAAGCACCCAAAATACACATGATGGACAATGGTGTTTTACAAGCCATATTGCAGAAACGTGGGGGCATAACAGGACAAGAGTTTGAAAGCCTTGTAGTGGCGGAGATTTACAAGCAGGCAAAGAATATCCGCGCAAATGTCTCATTTTATCACCTCCGTACGCAAGATGGTAGAGAAGTGGATTTGCTGGTAGAAACGCAAGAGGGATATTTCGCTTTTGAAATCAAAATGGCAGACCATGTCTCCATCGCGGATGCCCGCCATTTGGTTGCGTTAGAACCTCTTTTAGATAAGCCGCTGTTGCAAGGATTTATATTGTCAAATGATCCTGTAAACCATCATTTCTATCCCAGAATTCAAGCCCTGCATGCAGCTGCACTTTTAGGCTAAGATGTTTAGAGAGTATTGGGAATCTAATTTGTAGTTAATTACACGGGAATGATACGTTAAGCAAAAAAGAAAAAATGTGTTGAATAATAGTCGTTCTTGTTCATTTTAGTAAGTATGATTGTCCTTTTGGGTTTATAACTTTTATCTTGAAAGTACTGAAAGCATGTTTAGAAAAATAGTAATAGAAAAATTGTATTTGTTCCTAATTATACTTGCTATAGGGCTTTGGAGTGCCCTGAATATGTTGCAAATGGAACAAGATGGTCTTGCAGGTTCCGATGATTCGCTGTTGCTGAAACTATTATTGGGTGTGATATTTGTTTTAGTTAGCGGATATTTGTTGGTAAATTATAAGTATGTGCACATGGGATGGATGGGCAGAGTACTCTGCGTATTGTCTGTTTATATGGCTATAGCCCGTATGGCGGTACTTCCACCGACGGTCGGAGCCCTTTCGTATATCTATCAACCTATGCGGGATGTGGTGGTTGTTCTCTTTTTTCTGTTTACTTCGACGCTGGCCGCAAAATCCGATGAATTGAAAGATTTCTTCGCTACATGGATTATTGTAGGAATGCTGATAATTGCTTATTTTTTCTTGCAAAATTGGCGATTTATGAATGCCATTGACGAGGCTCACATGGGCACTGCTTATTGGATATTGTTTCTTATGCCAATATTGTTGCATACTCCTCACAAGTGGTTACGTTATGCGGGCTTGATATTAGTTGGCGCAATTCTTTTCGCTTCGTTCAAACGTGGCGGTATCCTTGCGTTCGGATGTGGATTGCTTGCGTACCTATTTGTTAAAGAGATACTTATCGGGCGCAAATTTACCAAACTTATCTTTTTTGTGATAGCCATTATGGCGTTGGTTCTGGTGTTTATAGTGGTGGACAATGCCTTAGATAACCTTTTCACCGAGCGATTTATGAATATCAAGGACGATGGTGGTAGCGGTCGCGACCAAGTGTGGGCAACCACATGGCGGATGATTCAGCAAAGCGATCTTGAATATTTGGTGTTTGGACATGGATTCTCTACGGTGGCGAAATATTCCCCATTTGGACGGACGATGGGGGCTCATAATGATTTCTTAGAATCACTGTTCGATTTCGGTATTTTGGGTACTCTGTTTTATGTTGCCTTGCATATTTTGTTAATTAAGCAGATTTTTCGTAATATTCGTGTACGCAATGATGAGGCGGCGATAATGGCGTTTACGTATGCCTTTTTCCTCGTGTTAGCAATGATTTCTTTTGTGCAGATTTATCCTTGGTTTGCTGTCACGGCCTTATCTTGGGGATTAGGGTGTGCTAGTGAACGTAAAAACTTATCCGTATGAAAATAGGAATTTTAACATATCATCGTGCGCATAACTATGGCGCCATGCTCCAAGCGTATGCTCTGCAGCATTTTCTCCAAGCACAGGGATATCAAGCGGAGTTTATCGACTATTGGCCAAAAGAACATGCTGACGAATATAGTTTGTGGAGACCTTTGAAAGGAACTTTGATCAATAAACTGCTGACCTTAATTACAAGCGGACTCACTTTTTGGAGACGTCGAGTGCGTATTCAGCAATTCCAAACCTTTATGGTCGAGTATTTGGGGCTGCCGGCAAAAGTTAAGTATTCAACCTATGCGGCTATTATTTATGAACACTATGATTGTGTGATTGTTGGTAGCGACCAAATTTGGCGCAATCGTTCTAGTTTGGGTAAATATTATGGTTTTGATCCTACATTTTTTTGCCAAACATTGGCCTATCCGGCACGTTGTATCAGTTATGCTGCTAGTATGGGAGTGATACAGATGGATGAGTTAGATAGACAACACTTTAGGCAGTATTTGGCCGCTTTTCAAACCATCCTTGTGCGGGAACAGTCTTTGTGTCAGGTTGTTAATGATATGGGTTTTCCAGCGTCAGTCGTTATAGATCCTACTTTGCTATTCACTAAGGAACAATGGAATGTAATTCTCCCCAAAACACGTTTTCGCAATCACAAATATGTTCTATACTATCAACTGATGGAATCTAAAGAGGCACTTGCTTTTGCCAAACAACAAGCCAAACAACGCAATTGTCGGTTGCTTATTATGGATGCGCGTATCTCATGTATTCAACGACCCAAACACATTTCGTTTGCATCGCCTATCGGATTTATGCAAGCAATTAGAGATGCCGATTTTGTGGTTTCTACCTCATTTCATGGCACGGCTTTTGCGCTTATATTCGAAAAACAGTTTCTTGTTACCGGATTGTCGCATAATGCCGATCGAGTAAAAACATTATTGCGGTCGGTTGGTATTCCCGACAACTATCGGGATGTTCCTACTCTATGTCCGACGATTGATTATGTCAATGTAACTCCTAATGTGGCTAGGTGCCGTGAGCAATCACAAAAACAATTACTACAAGCTATTTGATCATACAATAACCATGAGAATACTTCTTGTCTTGCATTTTGGGATAGCAAATGATGGATCGGCTACAGCTATTCAGCGTTTTCTGCCTTTATTACAGGCTCGTGGCGTTGAACCTTTGGTGATTTTACCTTCGCAAGGTAATTTGCACGATGTTCTAGTACAACAAAAAATACCGGCAATCAGCTTGAAATACAATTATCGTTTCTCTGTCTATCCGCCTCGAGTATCACGGCAAGACAAAATGCTATTTCTGTATCGTCTTGTAGGACGTTGGCTGGTGAGCACATATTCGGTGATTCAATTATTGGGTATTGCAAAACGTTTTAGGCCGGATATCATTCACACAAATTCTTCCGTTTGTGCAATAGGATATCAGGTTAGCAGGTTGCTGCGCATCCCTCATGTGTGGCATATCAGAGAATATGGATTAGACTATTGTTATATGGGGCCTCAACAACTACGCTATCGCAAGGCTCGTTCATATACTATTTGTATTACCAAAAATTTACAACAATACAATAATTTAGATACTAATCCTTGTTCGCGTGTTATTTATGACGGCGTGTTAAGTGTTGAAAATTTATATTATACACCGCAAAAGCAGCCATATTTTTTGTTCGCTGGTCGAATAGAAAAAATTAAGGGCGTATTCCCTCTTTTGAACGCTTATGCACAATATCATAAGAATTGTGTACATCCATTGCCGCTTTATTTAGCAGGGCAAGAGATTGCAGGTAGAGATTATGTTATAAAATGTCATAGATTTGTAACAGAAAATGAACTTACACATTGTGTGCACTTTTTGGGCGCAAGAGCAGATATTCTTGCGCTTTATCAAAATGCCACTGCTCTCATAGTCCCATCGTTATCTGAAGGATTTGGCTTTATCACAGCAGAGGCAATGTTCTCCGGTTGTTTGGTCGTAGGACATGATGCGGCTGGAACGAAAGAACAATTTGATAATGGCGTAGCATTAACCGGCGAAGAAATAGCATTGCGTTATACGCGACAAGAACAATTGGTGCAACATTTGTTGGATATGACGGATGCAGTGGAGCGAGGGACGTTTATCGAACACTACGAACCCATGATTCTTCGTGCGCAACAAGTGGTACAACAACTTTACACTAGCGAACGCAACGCAGAACAAATCTATCAGTTTTACCAAGATATTCTCTTGCTATCATAGGAGTTTTTAGTTTTTACTATCTGTTTTTATAATAATAATTTTATTATTTATATTTTTAATTA
>SAMEA3663015__coassemble_103_pt1 | contig 89629 bp, 75 predicted proteins | sample SAMEA3663015__metabat2_low_PE_032 | metagenome-assembled genome bin SAMEA3663015 (sample SAMEA3663015) | pig gut metagenome | biome: pig gut; feature: pig-associated habitat; material: faeces | place: France | collected 2012 | reverse complement strand
CCGTTGGTGGAGCCATTCTTGGCTTCATCATCACCTACTGCATCCTTGGCTTTGTAGTGGGTCTCCTCGTCCTTGCTGTTTCTCTCTATACTGGTGCAACTACAATAATAAAAACGGAATGTAGCCAGATGTAGGTAGTGAGCTACACAATTCATTATTTCACCGACAAAGTTACAAATAAAAATTGAAACAACAAAATGAAATTACCAAAATAGACAAAACAGCAATACATCGTCATCGGATCGGTGGCAGGCATCAGTGTGATGGCGGCCATGGTGGTGGCTATTGTCTTTGTCCACGCTTGTAAAAGGTTTAAGTTGTGTATCTTGTGATAGTTTTAGGATTTCATATAGGCAACAAGTTAGCAAGCGAAATGATTGATTTTCAGTCGTTTCGCTTTTTTTATTGTTAACAGGTTGTCAACGATAGTTTTTCTTCTGTACCTACGGCGCGCCATGGCGGTTGCCGGCGTGCGTTAATGCGCCATTTTTGCCGCTATCATATCGGCGCAGCGTTCGCCATCCATGGCCGACGAGGTGATGCCTCCGGCATAACCCGAACCTTCGCCGGCAGGATAGAGGCCGCGCAGTTGGCTATGCTCGAGGGTCTCGGTGTTGCGGGGAATGCGTACCGGCGACGACGACCGACTCTCGACCCCGACAATGACGGCGTCGTTGGTCAAAAAACCACGCATCTTGCGGTCGAATCCTTTGAATCCTTCTTGCAGGCGTTTGCCAATGCGCTCCGGCAACCATTCGTGCATGGGCGACGAGGCGATGCCCGGCAGGTACGAACATGCGGGGAGCGTGGTCGAAAGACGATTGCCGACAAAATCGGCTAAACGTTGCGCCGGCGCAGTTTGCAAGCCTCCGCCGTTGTGTGTGTAGGCCAAATGTTCCAAATCCATTTGGAAATGTAGCCCGCACAATTCACCATAATGGGCATATTCCGTGAGATCGTCGGGGCGCAGTTCGACCACAATGCCCGAATTGGCAAAGGGTGAGTTGCGATGCGACGCCGACATACCATTCACCACAATCTGTTGTGGCGCCGTGGCCGATGGGACAATGTGCCCACCCGGACACATGCAGAACGAATAGACACCGCGTCCATCGACTTGTTGCACAACGTTGTAGGCCGCAGCCGGCAGATGTGGGTTGCGCGTGGCGTGGTGGTACTGAATGGCGTCTATCAGTGCTTGCGGATGTTCGACCCTGACACCCATGGCAAACCCTTTGGCCTCGATTTGTAGGTGTTGGCGTTGCATGAGTTCGTAGATGTCGCGAGCCGAATGACCTGTCGCAAGTATCACATTTTCAGCCCGAAACGTGTCGCCTTGCTCGGTGCGTACGCCACAAATATGGTCGCCATCGATGAGAAATTCGGTTACTTTGCTGTCGAAATGCACTTCACCGCCATTGTCAATAATCGTTTGACGCATATTTTTGATGACGACGGGCAGTCGGTCGGTGCCGATGTGTGGATGCGCTTCGTAGAGAATGGCATCTTGCGCGCCATGATAGTGAAAAATCTCGAAAATGCGTTGCGTATTGCCGCGTTTGTTGCTGCGTGTGTAGAGCTTTCCGTCAGAGAAAGTGCCTGCGCCACCTTCGCCAAAGCAGTAGTTCGACTCGCTACACAGAGCCACGTTTCTGTTGAGTTGCGCAATGTCTTTTTTGCGTGCCGACACATCTTTGCCGCGTTCCAATACGATGGGGCAGAGGTCGCATTCTATCAGTCGCAGTGCGGCAAACAGCCCGGCCGGTCCGCTCCCGACGACAATCACGCGCGGTTTGCCGGCTACGTGATGATAGTGAAATGTGTTCTCGTATTGGCAAGTGGGTTCGTCGGCATCGAAAACGCGTATTTTGAGCAGCACTACCGGCCGCCGACTGCGCGCGTCGATGGATTTTTTGACTACCTGCAGTTGTGCAATGTCCGAAACGTGGCAGTGCAACATTTGCGCAGCGCGTTGTCTGATGGCGTAGTCGTTGGCTGCCTCATCGGGCGAAAGTGTCAGTTGAAGTTCGGTCATGGCGGCGTTGTATTTTGGCGCAAAGTTACGATTTTTTCGATAAAATATAGCATCTTTTGCGGATAAGTCGCAATAATTTGTTATCTTTGCAATCTCAAATAAGGTGCTAATGGTAGAAATCGGGGATACGGTTGTCAGTTTCGACCTGTTCGAACAGCAGTTTTGTTGCGATTTGGGCGTGTGTCGTGGGCAATGTTGTGTCGAGGGCGACAGTGGCGCACCACTCGAAATTGACGAGGTGGCCGAATTGGAAGCGGCTTTGCCTGTGGTGTGGAACGATTTGTCGGACGCAGCGCGGCGTGTCATCGACGAGCAGGGTGTGGCTTATGTCGATTGTCAAGGCGATTTGGTAACTTCCATTGTCGATGGCCGCGACTGTGTTTTTGCTTACACCGACCCTGCCGACGGCGTGTGCAAATGTGTTCTCGAAAAGGCTTTCCGCGAGGGACGGAGCACGTTTTACAAACCTATTTCGTGTCATCTCTATCCGGTGCGACTGACCAAATATAAGCAATTTACGGCAGTGAATTATCACCGTTGGGAGGTGTGCTCTTGTGCCGAAAAGCATGGCCGTGCGTTGAAACTGCCTGTCTATCAATTTTTGAAAATTCCGCTTGTTCGTCGTTTTGGCGCGGCGTGGTACTCCGAACTCGAACAAGCAGCGCAAGCCTACGAAGCCGCCTTCAAGCAACACGCTGCTGCCAGAAAATGAAATAGCATTCGTCAACGGATATTTAGATTATGTCGTACTTCGAAATATGTTTGCTCTCGGTTGGTTTGGCCATGGACTGTTTTGCCGTGTCTATAGCCGGCAGTGTGGCGCATGGTCGCTACGATTGGCCGAAAATGTTTCGTATGGCATGTATGTTCGGATTGTTTCAGGGTGTTATGCCGCTTGCTGGTTGGTTGGCCGGTGTCGGTTTTGCCGAACAAATAGCCAAAATAGACCATTGGCTGGCATTTGGTATTTTGTCGTTTTTGGGCGGCAAAATGGCGTTCGAAAGCCTTCGTGGCGATGCACACGACGATACTCGCACGCCATTCGGATCGTTAAAGATGCTTTTGTTGATGGCGGTAGCCACCAGCATCGATGCGTTGGCCACAGGGCTGATTTTTGTACCGTTGGGCAACTTGGTTTATACCGCTGTCGGCATCATCGCATTGGGCAGTTTTTTGTTTACGCTTGCGGGTTGTGTCGTCGGCATAACGTTTGGCAAACGCTTTAAGTTGAATGTCGAATTGATTGGCGGCATCATTTTGTTCGGCATCGGACTGAAGATATTGATAGAACATTTAGTGAATGGCTATTGAAGTAATGACGACTAAAGAACGATATGTAGTGTGGGCGGCCGAGCAAAAAGACCTTCCTATTTTCTTGCAGCCATGGTGGATGGAGGCGGTATGCGCAGGCAAAGCGTGGGAAGTCCTCTTGGCGGAGAACGAACAAGGCGAGATCATGGGGGCTATGCCGTATCTCATTCGCAAACGAATGGGGATGCGTTTCATCGTTATGCCGCAGATGACGCAGATAGGCGGCATTTGGGTCGCGCAACAATACACCGACGACCAGTGTCAGGTGGCGGAGATCTGCCGCATGATCACCGAACAGTTAGACAGCCTCCACCTCGCTTACTACTACCAGCAGTACGCCCCCAAGTCCCTCTGCGTAGAGCCCATGCAGGCACTCGGCTTCAAGGCGCGCGAGCGTGTTACCTACCGCATCAACGACCTCAGCGACCTCAACGCACTCATTAGTCGCTTCTCCAAGAACAAGAAACGCCAACTCCAAAAAGCCCTCGCGCTGCATGCTGACTACACCATGTCCCCCGAGGACTTCTACCGCTTCCACGCCGCTTGCATGGCGGAGCAACGCAAGGCGATAACCTATTCCCGCGAGTTCTTTCTTGTCCTCGAGCGCAAACTCCACTGCCTCAACCAATGCGCCATCATAGCCATCAAGGATGCCGACAACCACACCCACGCTGCCGCCTTCCTCGCATGGGACAACAAACTGATGTACTACCTCATCCCCTGCTACTCATTGGAGTTCAAGAATTCTGGCGCAGGGGCGCTGCTTGTATTGGAATCTATCAAATTGGCGCGCGAGAAACAAGTCCATTTCGATTTCGAAGGCTCTATGGTGCGCTCCATCGCTAACCACTATAAGCAGTTCGGCTCCGAGCCTTATAAGTATTACAGCGTAGAGAAATACTATCATCCCATTTTCCGCCTTGCGCTATTCTTCAACCACCTTCGCAATCTGAGGTATAAGTTGCAATAATCTATGAAAGTCCTTTTCCTTGCTGCATGGTATCCTACACCGCGAGACGCAATGGCGGGGCTTTTTGTGCAAAAGCATGCCGATGCACTGCGCCTACAAGGAGCAGATGTGAGAGTGCTGTATTATGAAAGCACAGGCGTACAATGGTTGCGGGATATGTGGCAAGGATGGAAACGTTTGCGCAAGGAATGGGGACTGCCCGATGTCGTGCAGATGAATGTGTTGGACAAAAATGGGCTTTTGGCACTCTATCTCAAACGCCGTTATCATATTCCTTATTTTATAATTGAACATTGGTCGGGCTATCTTCCTGCAAACTTCGCATTTCGTGGTGGTTGGCACGGATGGATTATGAGACATATAGCAAAGCATGCAAATGGTATAATGCCGGTAAGCAATGTTTTGAAAAATGCAATGCAGACTTGCGGAATAGAGAATGCACATTGGCAGAAAATCAACAATGTGGTGGACGATTTCTTTTATGCCCCTTATACGAAACTAATACGTGCAAAAAAAAGGTTATTACATGTTAGCTGTTTTGATGATAAGGCTAAAAATATCAAAGGCTTGTTGCAGGCCACTCGAAAAGTAGCGGAAAAACGGCAAGATTTTGAATTAGTATTGGTGGGAACCGGTGTTGATTTTGAAGCGGTTAAAACTTATGCTGATTCGCTCCAATTTCCCGACGAAATGCTTCTCTTTACCGGAGAAAAAACACCCACGCAAGTCTGCCAATGGATGCAACAATCAGATGCATTCGTCCTATTCTCGAGATATGAAACTGCGGGTGTTGTACTTGCAGAATGTTTAGCAGTAGGATTGCCAATAATTGGTGCTAATGCGGGAGCAATACCGGAGGTGGTGAATGCTCAAACGGGCATGTTGGTCCCGTCCGAAGATGAAAACGCTCTTGCGAATGCCATTTCCTTTATGCTTGACCATTACCAAGAATACAACACCGCACTCATTCGCGAACAAGGTAAGCAATACTCCTTCGCAACAATAGGACAGCAACTAATCAGTTTATATGAGAATCATATTTCTTGACCAATGCGTATAACCATACGAATTGTGCAAGAATCGCTATCGCACTACTGATAGCGTATCCGACAACAGCCACATTGAAACTGTTTGTCAAAACTCCGGCTAACACGCCGATGGCGCGTAAAGCAGCAAGCAGTATCTCAAACCATAGCCCGATACGTTGTTTTGCAAACACATCCGACAAAAAACAAACGCTGGCCGTGAGTAGGCTGCAACACAGCCACGGAAGCATCCAACGGATGTATTCGCCCGTTACTTCCCAACCCGGACCAAGTAACCATCTCGTCAGCCAAGGCAATACAAAAGAGAGTACCGCAAAACTCGGAATCACTATGAATAACGTGCTTTTGACAAATTTACGGAAAAACGGCAAAATGCTTTGTCGGTTTTGAACTTGTTCCGATATGCGTTGAAATAGTACTTGATACAACGAACCGGAAATCATATTTATCGGACGAAATGCCAATGTGAAAGCCATGCCGAAATAACCGATTTCGGTCAACCCGAAAAATGGAGTCAACAATAAAATCGGTAAATTGCCACTGAGATTGTTAATCAGCGCGCGCGGTAATGAATATTTTGGAAAATTTACATACTCCTTGGCTGCAACGCGGCAATCGTGTTTGTTGTATTGGCACAGTGGCCGAATGTTGCGGCGGAAGTGGCGACAAATACTCGCCGCAATGGCTATGATGGGCGCAATGATTATTGACCACACAAGGCCGCCATTGACCATATCGCCAACACCAAAACTATATTTCAGTCCGGCTCCGGATATACTTTGCGTCAGTTGGTAGGTCGATATTCGGCTAAATTGCTTGTTGCGTGTAAACCAATAGTTTAGCAATGTCCATAACCCCGTAACAAATACAAATACACACAAAAGTGGGTAATATTTTGTTAATGCCGGCGTATTAAAAAGTGTTGCTATCTGTGTTTTGAATGGTATTGATGCGGCACACAAGGCCGTGATGGCAAGCAGCATGAAAAAACCGACATGAAAGCAAGCAACAGCCTTGTTTTGTGTTTTCGGCAACACAATGGCATACTGATACTCGGCGGTGGAAAGAAGAGCCAGCACGCCGCCAATGCTCAAAAACAAGTTCAGTAAGCCAAAATCTTCGGGGCTGTAAAGACGCGTCAAGATAGGATAGACCAACAGCCCTATCGCTTGCGCCACAACATTGGCCGACAGTAGTTTTGCAGAGTTGCGTGTCAACTCCGAGGTAACAATCTTCCGTATGTAATTGCGTGGTTGCAGCAATTTGTTATTCCGGTTTGTAGAATGTAAGAATTGTCCAATCATCATCGGTGGCGCTGTCGGCATAGTGCAGCCCACAGCATTCGGCTTTGGCGCGTAGCGGTGGCACGTCGGCGCTGTAAAAACCGCTGATTATCAACGTTCCGCCGGCGTTTAGCATTGCGGCGTATGTGGGCAAATGTTCCAGCAAAATGTTGCGATTGATGTTGGCTAAAATGAGATCGTAGGTGTTGGCTGACACTTGTTCTACGCTGCCCAACAGCGCACAAATGCTGTCGATGTGGTTCAAGGCGCAGTTGGCTGTGGTGTTGCGCACCGACCATTCGTCAATATCGACGGCTGCGATGTGTGCTGCACCGCGCTTGGCTGCCAAAATGGCTAAAATGCCTGTGCCGCATCCCATGTCCAAAATGGTTTTGCCGAGCAAGTCCATGCTAATCAATTTTCTGATAATCAGACGTGTAGTCTCGTGATTGCCGCTCCCGAAGGCCTGTTGCGGGTCGATGGTAATGTCGTATTCGTACGGATGTGTCGGCGTGGTGCGTGTGTTGTGAATGATGCATCGTCCGTCGATGTCGATGGGTGTAAACGAGTTTTGTTCCCACACAGCATTCCAATCGATGTCGGGCATATCGGCAATACGGTAGTCGTACGTCAATGGCACAGGCAGTGCAGCGATGGCTGTGTTCATGGCTGCCTCGTCGAATAGGGCGGTGGGGCAGTAGGCCACTATGCCGCGTGTCGTTTCTTCGAAACTATCGAAGTGTATTTCGGACAAGGCTGCAGTCAGAAGGTCGGCAGCAAAATCGTTGTCGCTCTGCAGACGGAATGTTACTTGTGTGTATCTCATCGCGCGGACAAAGTTACATATTTTTTTTCGTAATGACGGCAATATGGGCGTAACCCGCATTCTGGACACTTGGGTTTGCGCGCCACGCACACATAACGCCCGTGCAAAATGAGCCAATGGTGTGCCTTGGGTATCAGATGTGTCGGTATGTGTTTCACCAATTCGCGCTCGGTTTGAAGCGGATTTTTCGAGTTCGTGGTCAAACCTAAACGCTCGGCGATGCGAAAAACGTGAGTGTCCACTGCCATGCGTGGCTGCCCGAAAATGATGGAAGTTACCACATTGGCGGTTTTGCGCCCTACGCCGGGCAGGGTTTGCAGTTGCTCTACCGTGTCGGGTACACGACCCCCAAAGTCGCTGACAAGTTTTTTGGCGATGCCCGACAGATAAGTCGCTTTGCTGTTGGGATACGATATGCTCTTGATGTCGTCGAAAATGGCCTCGACCGATGCAGCGGCCATGGCTTCCGGAGTCGGAAAGTCGGCAAATAACCGTGGTGTCGTCTGATTGACACGCTTGTCGGTACATTGCGCCGACAAAACAACCGCAATCAGTAGTTGAAATGGCGTGTCGTAATGCAATTCGCTTTGAGCCACAGGCATGTTGGCTTCGAACCACGCGATGATGTTTGAATAACGTTCCGATTGAGTCATAATGCTGATTTTCTGATGATTGCTTCACGCATACGCATCGCACGTAATTGTCGGACAAGGAAAATGGCTGCCAATAGCGTCGATACAAAGTCGGCTATCGGAAACGAAATCCATACGCCGCAGGCACCAAGCGTGCGCGGTAACAAAAATAGCAGCGGTACCAAAAACAACAGTTGGCGGGTGAGCGATGTAAAAATGGCCAACGGCGCTTTGCCGATGTATTGAAAAAAATTGCCGGTTACAATCTGAAAACCAGCCAACGGAAAAATGGCCATAATGATGTGCAATCCCTGCGCTGCAATGGCAATGATGGCCTGCTCGTTGCCGCCTTTGTCGCCGTCCACAAACAACTGCGCAATCTGTTCGGGCATCAATTGTGCCAGCCCAAAACCGAGTGTCGCCACACCGACGGCGCAACCGATGGTGCAGAACAACGCCCGACGAACACGACTAAACTGCTCGGCACCATAATTATAACCCACAATCGGCTGCATGCCCTGATTCAAACCTTGTATCACCATGATGAATAACAGCAAGATACGGTTGGCTATGCCGTAACCGGCTACGTAGATGTCGCCAATATTCGGTAACCCGCTGATAATGTCGTAAGTACCTGAACCTCCGTGTTTTAGCAGCGCGTTATTGACAAATGCGGCCACCAACGAAGCGCAAAGATTCAGCAAAAACGGCGCAAGACCAATCGACAAAATGGCGCCGATGACTTTCCATTCGAAATGCAACGACCGCCGACTGAAATGAATGTAACTTTTGTGCGAACAGAAATGCGACAAGGCAATGCCAAAAGCCACAAACTGCGCAATCACTGTGGCTGCCGCCGAACCGCGAATGCCCCAACCAAATTTGAAAATAAACAGCGGATTCAGCAATAGCGTGATGACCACCGTTGTCAGCGTGATGAACATCGCTTTGCGCGGATAACCCGACGAACGTATCATCTCGCTCATGCCGAGGTATAAGTGTGTGATGACGTTGCCGGCCAAAATAATTTGCATGAATTGGCGCGCGTAACCAATGGTTTCGGCAGTGGCGCGGCCGCCGCTGAACAGCAGCAATATCGGGTCGAGAAATACCAACATGGCTATCATCACCAGCAACCCGATGACCACATTGAGCAAAACGGCATTGCCAAGCGTCTTCTCGGCAGCCATCTTGTTGCCCTCGCCAAGACGCAACGATATGGTGGCACCGGCTCCTACGCCCACCATGGCGCCAAAGGCCGAACCGATATTCATTATCGGCATCGTGATAGCCATACCGGCAATGGCGGCACCGCCTACGCCGCGCCCTACAAATATGCTGTCGATAATGTGATAAAGCGACGACGACGACATGGCAATAATTGCCGGCAACGAGTATTGCAACAGCAATTTGCCTATCGGCTCGGTGCCAAGTTTGTCGGCATTCGATATGGTGGCGGTTGTGCTCAAATGCGTAACTCTTTTTTACTTTTTACAAAGAAAGAGCACCATGTGCAGTGCTCTTTCGGAGTTGATGTTATGGCGTTTTTATCCCAAATAACTTTTTAGAATCTTGTTTTTCGTGTTGTTGCGTAGTCGCCTGATGGCCTTCTCCTTGATTTGACGCACACGCTCGCGTGTCAGCGCAAATTTTGCGCCAATCTCTTCCAATGTCATCTCCTGACAACCGATGCCGAAAAACATACGGATGATGTCGGCTTCGCGCTCGGTCAGCGTCTCAAGGGCGCGGTCTATTTCGGTTTGCAGCGATTCGTTCATCAACGTGTGGTCGGCTACGGGCGAATCGTCGTTGGGCAATACGTCGAGCAGACTGTTGTCCTCGCCTTCGACAAACGGCGCATCGACCGAAATGTGGCGTCCCGACACTTTCAGCGTGTCGGCTATTTTGTCAATCGGAATGTCCAACTCCTCGGCCAACTCCTCGGGCGAGGGACGACGCTCGTTCTCCTGCTCAAATCGCGACAAGGCCTTGTTTATCTTGTTGAGCGACCCTACTTGGTTCAACGGCAAACGTACTATGCGCGATTGCTCGGCCAACGATTGCAAAATAGATTGACGAATCCACCACACGGCATACGAAATAAATTTGAAACCGCGCGTCTCATCAAACTTTTGGGCGGCTTTTATCAAGCCCAAATTGCCTTCGTTGATCAAGTCGGGCAGACTGAGCCCCTGATTTTGGTACTGCTTGGCTACCGATACAACAAAACGCAGATTGGCGCGCGTCAGTTTCTCGAGGGCGGCACGGTCGCCTTTGCGGATGCGTTGTGCCAACTCAACCTCGTCTTCTACCGAGATAAGTTCCTCGCGACCGATTTCCTGCAAATACTTGTCGAGCGATGCGCTCTCACGATTGGTAATGGATTTGGTGATTTTTAGTTGCCTCATTAATTCCTGATAAGTTTTGGTTAGACATGACTAATAGGCGTAAATAAATAAACACCTAATACCGACGTTTCGAAACGCCGATATTAAGCGTGCAAAGATACAACTTTTTTCGGAGAAAAGCAATAGTTCTGGTTAAAAATGCTTAAAATATTACATTTGTCTGATAATCAAGTTGTTGTTGTGTGTTAGTTGCCCAATTCCGACAAAAATTTGATGCGTATCAATCTGATTTCGGGTTCGGTGTAGTCGTCTTCACCCAAGTTGCGCAGCGCCTCTTCCACGTTGTCGGTTTGCGCCTGATTTTTGAAATAATCGAAGGCTTCGTCGATGCGCTCTTGGTCCATAATTTCGTGCAAAAAGTAGTCGATGTTGATTTTCGTGCCCGAATAGACAATGCTGTCCACTTCGTCGAGCAGGTCGTTGAAGTCGAGCCCTTTCGATTCGGCCAAGTCGTCGAGGGCTACTTGGCGGTCGATGGCTTGTATGATTTCGATTTTCAGGCGCGATTTGTTGGCTACGGTGCGCACACGCAGGTCTTCGGGGCGTTCTATTTCGTTGACATCGACGTGCTTGCGTATCAGGTCGATAAATTCTTGCCCGTAACGTTTGGCTTTGCCTACGCCTACGCCGGGAATGTTTTGCAATTCTTCGAGGGTGATGGGGTAGGTGGTGGCCATGGCTTCGAGCGACGGGTCCTGAAAGATGACGAACGGTGGCAATTCCATGCGTTTCGAGAGTTTTTTGCGCAAATCTTTCAACATGCTGAACAAGGCCGGGTCCATGGCACAAGCCGATCCGCTGCGCTGAGGCGTTTCTTCGAGGTCGCTGGCATATTCGTGGTCTTTGGTGATGGTGAACGATTTTGGATTTTCCAAATATTCCTTGCCGGCCTCTGTCAGACGCAATACACCGTAGTTTTCTATCTCTTTGGCTATGTAACCGTTTATCATGGCTTGGCGAATCACGGCGTTCAGCAGTGCCACTTCGTCGCCGGTAACGGAACCGAAAGCGTCGAGTTCTTCGAGGTGGTACGATTTGATTTCGGCCGTTTCTTTGCCGCTCAAAATGTCGATGATGACTTCGGCTTTGAATTTCTCTTTGCCGGCGGCGATGGTTTCGAGCACGGTGCAGAGCAACTCTTGTGCCTCAACCTGTTTTTTGGGGTGCAGACAGTTGTCGCAGTTGCCGCAGTTCTCTTCGGTGTACTCCTCGCCAAAGTAGTGGAGCAGCATTTTGCGGCGGCATATCGACGATTCGGCGTAGGCGGCTGTTTCGTTGAGTAGTTGGCGGCCTATCTCTTGTTCGTTGATGGGTTTGCCTTGCATGAATTTTTCCAACTTCTGCAAATCTTTGCTGTTGTAGAACGCCAGACAGTAGCCTTCGCCACCGTCGCGTCCGGCGCGTCCGGTTTCCTGATAGTAACCTTCGAGGCTTTTGGGTATGTCGTAATGCACTACATAGCGCACATCGGGTTTGTCGATGCCCATGCCAAAAGCGATGGTGGCCACAATGACGTCCACTTTTTCCATCAGAAATTTGTCCTGATTTTCGCTGCGCACTGCCGAGTCGAGACCGGCGTGGTAGGGCAGTGCCGGAATGCCGTTTAGTGCCAACGATTCGGCCAATTCCTCCACTTTTTTGCGGCTTAAACAGTACACAATGCCCGATTTGCCCGATTGCGATTTGATGAATTTGACCAAATCTTTATCGACGTTGGCGGTTTTTGGGCGCACTTCGTAGTAGAGGTTTGGTCGGTTGAACGACGATTTGAATACGGTGGCATTGGTGATGCCGAGGTTCTTTTGTATGTCGTGCTGCACTTTGGGCGTGGCGGTGGCCGTCAGTGCAATGATGGGCGCGCTGCCTATCTCGTTGATAATCGGTCGGATACGACGGTACTCGGGGCGGAAGTCGTGTCCCCACTCCGAAATGCAGTGTGCTTCGTCGATGGCGTAGAACGAAATTTTGATGGTGCGCAAAAAGGTGATGTTCTCCTCTTTAGTCAGCGATTCGGGTGCCACATACAACAGTTTGGTCTTGCCGCTTTTCAGGTCGGCTTTCACCTCTTCTATTGCCGGCTTGTTGAGCGACGAGTTCAGAAAATGGGCGACGCCGTCTTCTTCGCTGAAGTTGCGCATGGCATCGACTTGGTTTTTCATCAGCGCAATCAGTGGCGAGATGACGATGGCCGTGCCTTCGAGCAACAGCGAGGGCAGTTGGTAGCACAACGATTTTCCGCCGCCGGTCGGCATCAATACAAAAGTGTCTTTGCCGTCCAACACGTTTTTGATGATGGCTTCTTGGTTGCCTTTGAACCGGTCGAAGCCGAATTTGTTCTTCAATTCTTCGGTGAGAATCGATTTTTTTGCCATAAAATTATAAAATTAAGACCATTTTATATGCAGATGTCAAGTCGCAGAACAACTCGAATTTATCTGTTTGCGTTTGTTAATGTGCTGAAAATCAGTATTAAAAGTGCGATTTATGGTCGCAGGGCGAATGCCGAAAAGCCTCGTGGCTAATCTTGAACAAATTTATATACAAAAAATTATTCGCTCCAAATTTTTTTGCAGAAAAATGCAGAAAAATTTTTTTTGCAGAAAAAAATCGTATTTCTGCGCATTTTGATGACGCATTTGTCGAAAAAAATACATATCTTTGCAAATTGGAATCAACAAATTTGTATACCATATAAAAATGATGCTTTATCCGTTAAAGTTCAAACCTATATATAAAACAAAATTGTGGGGCGGCAACCGCTTGCAACGTTATTATCGTCATGATGCAGCCGGCGCGGCCGGCGTGGGCGAAACGTGGGATGTGTCGGCCGTGCGCGACAACGAGTCGGTGGTCGAAAACGGATTTCTGGCCGAAAATACGCTGCCCGAACTTATAGAGGTGTATTTGGGCGACTTGGTGGGCGATGCTGTGTACGAACGCTACGGTAACGAATTTCCGCTGCTGGTCAAACTGATTGATGCGGCGCAACACCTTTCGATACAGGTACATCCGAACGACGACATTGCCGCCGAACGCCATCAGAGTTGGGGCAAAACCGAAATGTGGTATGTGCTCGATGCGGCACCCGACGCATTCATCGTGGCCGGTTTCACGCGTGCCATCGACAAGGCCGAGTATCTGAAACTTGTGTCCGAGAATCGTTTGGAAGAGGTGTTGCAGAAACATCCGGTCAGCAAAGGCGATGTGTTTTTCATTCCGGCCGGCTGTGTGCACTCGATAGGCGCCGGCTGTGTGCTGCTCGAGATTCAGCAAACATCCGACATCACATACCGCATCTACGACTACAATCGCACCGATGCCGATGGCAATCCGCGCGAATTGCATACCGATTTGGCGGTCGATGCTATCGATTTCGAACATTGGAAAAACGAAAAAATAGCGTTGCCGCATCAGCACAATGCGCTGCAAACGGTGGTGAAGTGTCCGTACTTCACCTCTAATCTGATGATATTGACCAAACCGCAGGAGTACGATTTGGCACCCATCGATTCGTTCGTGCTGCTCACCGTGCTCGAGGGGCATGTAACGTGTCGCTATGGCGACGAGTACATCACGGCCGTCGATGGCGAAACGCTGCTGATTCCGGCCGAAATGAACGAATTGCTGCTTGTGCCTACCGGCGAAGCCAAATTGTTGGAAACGTATGTTGTGTAAAAACAAAAAATAAACTCAATATTAACCTTAAAATCTTCAATTTGTATGAATGACGAACTGAAACAAGTGATGGCCAAAGCCCAAGAGTGGCTCGATGGCAATTACGACGAGGAAACAAAAGCCCAAGTGCGTGCCATGATGGAGGCCGACGACAAAACGGAACTCATCGAATCGTTTTATCGCACGTTGGAGTTTGGCACCGGCGGCTTGCGTGGCATCATGGGCCCGGGTTGCAACCGCATGAACAAATACATTGTGGCGCAGGCAACACAAGGCTATGCCAACTATTTGCTGAAGGTGCAAAAAGAAAATGGATACAAAAATCCGGTCGAGCAGGTGAGTGTCGTTGTGGGACACGATTGCCGCAACAATGGTCGCATGTTTGCCGAAACGGTGGCTGCCGTATTCTCGGCCAACGGCATCAAAGTCTATCTGTTCGAAAGCCTGCGCCCGACACCGGAAGTAAGTTTTGCCATACGTCATTTGGGCTGTCAGGGTGGCGTCAACGTTACCGCTTCGCACAACCCGAAAGAGTACAACGGCTACAAAGCCTATTGGGAAGACGGCTCGCAAGTGCTTATGCCGCACGACGCCGGCATCATCGCCGAGGTGAACAAGGTGAAAATGGAAGACGTGAAATGGGAAGCCAATAAGGATTTGATTCAAATTATCGGTGGCGAAATGGACTACGACTACATGCAGGCCGTCAAGTCGGTAATGATAGACCAAGAGGCTATTTTGCACCAAAAGGATTTGAATATCGTCTATACGCCGCTGCATGGCGCCGGTCGTCAGATTGTGCCAATGTGCTTGCGCAGTTGGGGCTTCCAAAATATCCACGTCGTACCCGAACAAATGGTGATTGATGGTAACTTCTCGACCGTCGTGTCGCCAAATCCGGAGAACGCCGAAGCCATGACTATGGGTATGAATCTGGGCACAAAACTGAATGCCGACCTTGTGGTGGCCAGCGACCCCGATGCCGACCGCATTGCCATCGTTTGTCGCAACGACAAAAACGAGTGGGTCATCATCAATGGCAACCAAACGAACATCATGTATCACCACTACATCATTAACAACATGAAAAAACTCGGCAAACTGCGCCCCGAACATTATGTTGTTAAAACGATAGTAACCAGCGAGTTGATTCGTAAAATCGCTGACCGCGAAGGCGTAACGCTCACCGACGAATACACCGGTTTCAAATGGATAGCCAACCGTATTCGCGAGTGGGAAGGCACGCGCAAATATATTGGCGGCGGCGAAGAATCGTTCGGATTCCTGCCCTACGATGCCGTGCGCGACAAATGCTCGCCGTCGGCCATCTGCCTGATTTGCGAAATCGCCGCTTGGGCTAAAGACCACGGCATGTCGCTCTACGAATATCTGTTGAGCATCTATATGGAATATGGTTTCCAACGCGAAACGACTATCAATGTGGTGCGTCCCGGCAAATCGGGTGCCGAAGAGATTAAACAAATGATGGTGAACTATCGCGAACACCCCATAACCGAAATTGCCGGCAGTAAAGTGGTGAAAACCAAAGACTTCCAATTGCTGAAACAGCGCGAGTTGAAAAACGGACAGTGGGTCGAAAGCGACATTGTGATGTCGCTCAATGCTACCAGCAATGTGCTGCAATATTTCACCGAAAACGGCCTGAAAGTGTCGGTGCGCCCATCGGGAACGGAGCCGAAAATCAAATTCTATTTCGAGATTCCGGCCGACATGCCCACACCGAAAGATTACGACAAAGCCACGGCCGAAGCCGAAGCCTTGGTTCCGGCCATCAAAGCAAGTTTAGGCATCTGATCGATTGGAAATAAATAACCAAAAAGCACTCTGTCCGATAAGGGTAGAGTGCTTTTGTTTTGCGCTGCGATATTAAAAAAAATCAATGTGTAAATATCAAGTGGCGTGTGATGTTTTTGCCATCGGGCTTTTGTCCATCCCAACGACTCAAATGAAGTTCGCTGTCGGTAACGGATACAATGTCGTAGGTTATTTTTGTATCCGACAAATCGCCGTTGGCAAACACTAAATTTCCGCCCGAAATGGTCAGTTTTTTGCCGCTGACCGACCAGCGCAACTGCTTATTGCCGTCGGTGCCCAAAAATCCTTTCTCGTAACAAGTGCCATTGGCGTTGAATTGTATCCAACCCGACGTGCTGCCGTGGTTGTCGAACATTTGTCCGCCGGCTACTTTGTACACTTGCAATCCGCGCCAGCGTTTGGCCAGCATTTGCGTTGTGGTGCTCGATGTGCTTTGTGCCGATGTCGATGATTGGTTCGAAGGCGCGAAGATAAAACATCCGGTTTGTCCGACGCATATCAGTGCGAGGACAATAATTTTAACGAGTTTTCTCATTGAACTTTGAAATTAAATCTGGTAAATTCACCTAAAAATTGATTATAGACAATCCACATGCGCATGGCTTCGCCGATGTCGCCTTGACCTTTGATTTGATGCACTTTGTATGTGGCGACGGTTTCGTTGGTGGCCATATCGACCACATCGATGTCGCCTATCAAAATGATGCCGCCGGCCTTGCCCACACCAAACAGCGCCGCAGCGGTGCTGCCAAAGTCGATGCCTTTCACATGGAACGTGATAAGATAGTCCGGCGTGTCGGTGGCCGATGCCAGCCGCATGCGTTTTCTGTTCATCACATTCCAATTTTTGAAAAACCGTTCGTAGGCAAATTCCTGCAATCCCGGCCAATCTTTCAACGAATCGTCGCCGCGCGCTGCGAGGTATTCTTCGAGCGGTAGCGCACCTTCTTTCAGCACACCTTTCGAAATTTCGCCGCCATAGCAATCGTCGTAGTCGAACACAAAGAGAGCCGTTTTGCTCGCATCCTGAAACATATAGTTATGTCCCGATGTGAGCGTGATGTTTTTCTCGCCGGCATAGGCCAATGCCGACAGCGCGATGATAACGCTTAGAGATAAAAATTTTTTCATAATGATTTTTTTTTTGTGTAAATAATTGCAAAGATACATATATTATTTTTACAAGCAAAATATTGTTATAAAAAATAACGAACAAGCGAAATAAATGGTCGTTACGGCTTGTGTCGTGTAGTTTTTTGATGATGAAGTGATTTTTTTTGTGTAAAAATTTGGTGGTGTCAAAAAAAAGTCGTACCTTTGCACCCGCAAATAAGCCCAGATGGCGGAATCGGTAGACGCGCTGGTCTCAAACACCAGTGGAGCAATCCATCCCGGTTCGATCCCGGGTCTGGGTACAAAGCAAGCAGCGAAGCGATTGATGTTCAATCGTTTCGCTTTTTTTTTGTCAACGAATTGGCAACCTTGCGTTTTTGTTGGATAAACTTTTTTATTGCATTTTGTTTGGTTATATCCCAAAAAAACCTTACCTTTGCGCTCGCAAAGACATACAAAAGCCCTCCTCCTATGCAAAATAGGGGGGGGGCAAATTGTTGATAATCAGTACTTTATAATTTATAACATTCTAATTTTTTTGGAAAAATGAAAAAAATCTTTATTCCTTTTGCTTTGGCGGCATTTTGCTGCACTGCCACAACGATGGCAGAAACTGCTGTTGGCGATACTATCAAAGTAGTAAATGCCGACCCGGCGTACACTTTGTACTACAAAGTAACCGATGCTACAGAGGGGTCTCGCAACGTGGCGTTGGTTCCACAAAGTCAAACCGCACCCTATTACAATGTTTATCCTTCGGGCGATGTAGTTATCCCTGATAGCGTGTACGATGGCGCCGGTAATGCTTTCGCCGTACGTGCAATAGAGGCCAATGCACTCAGCGAATGTAAAAACATCAAAACACTTACATTCAAGGCTACCGATTACATTAGTCTTCCAAGCAAACCTTTCCTTGCCGGTACGCCACTCGACACGTTGGATATTACCAAATTCAGCGTAGATGCAAGTTGGTATGTAACCACATTTCAAGGTAATTTGATAAAATGGTTCAAAGGTAAAAGCGCTTGGTATGCCGGTATCGATGGCGTGCTTTGCTATACCTATTACTATTATCACTCCGATAAAAAATTGAATTTTGGTGTTATAGGTGGTGCCCGTACCGAAGATATTCACTTGCCGGACGATATAAAAATGTTGGTGTTTCATGATAGGGCACTTTCTGCTCAACATGATATTGTTATATACTCGCCTTCTAAAGATGTTTCAACAATTTATAACTATGCCACTACAGCGTCTCACATCACACGTATTGTTGTGCCTTGCCAAGTAGAATCTATATATAATGAAAAATTTCCTAAGGACAAATTCTCTATCGAAATTTCAGCGGTAAACAATGTGTCGTATGCTGTAACCTATGTGGCTGAGCATGGCACTTTGTCGGCCGATACTACAGGTTGCGAAGAGGTAACCGTAACTGCCACTGCTGATGCCGGTTACAAATTCAGCCAATGGGCTGACGGCTCTACCAAAAACCCGCGTGTGTTTACTATTACCGAAGACACCGAAATTTCGGCAACATTCGTGGCTGATGTACCTTCGGCGCTCGACCAAGTAGAACTCGGCACTATCGAAGTACGCGATGGTCGCGTCTATTGCGCAAGCGACTTCCGTATCTACGACACGCTCGGCCGCGACGTAACACGCCTGAACGGCCATTTGAATGGTGTTTACGTAGTAAAAGTGGGCGACAAAGCCGCAAAAATTGTTGTGCGATAACAAGTTGCTCATTTACCCATAAAACGATGGGCTGCAATCTTATTTGGTTGTAGCCCATTTTTTTGTGTGTTTATTTGTGTTTATGGCCTAAAATAAATTTTCGTTGACAACCTGTTGACAATAAAAAAAAAGCGAAACGATTGATTTTCAGTCGTTTCGCTTGCTAACTTGTTGCCTTAGTAGGACTCGAACCCACACAGACAGAACCAGAATCTGTAGTGCTACCATTACACCATAAGGCAATTGCATTTTCGCTGCAAAGGTACAACTTTTTTTGTATCAAACAAAATATTTCGACTATTTTTTGATCACCATTCAACTATAGGTGCAAAATGAGTGGCAAAATCAGCAAAAAACTTGTGCAACAATTTGTTTGGTATCGCGTTTTTTTGTACTTTTGCACACATCAAAATCTTAAAATTATGAAATACACACTTCTGTTGGTGGCTACCTTTGCGGTGTTGACGGGCTGCCGGCGTGCCAATCCCGAAATCGTGTCGGCCGAATTGGTGCCGATAAACGCCGGCGATGTGGTTGCCGATTCGGCAATGCAGCAGTTGATAGCACCTTACAAAACGGCGCAGGCCGTAGAGATGAATGTCGTCGTCGGCGAATCCGACCAACTGATGCGCGCCGAGTTGCCCGAGGGGCTGCTCAATGCGTTTGTGTCCGATGCTATGTTGGCGTTTGGCAATGCGCTCAAACCTACCGACATGGCCATTACCAATTTTGGCGGGTTGCGCAACGACTTGCCGCAAGGTGCCGTCACGGTGGGACATGTGCTGCAAATCATGCCGTTCGACAATGCGCTGGTGTTTGTCGAACTGAAAGGAACCGATGTGCGCCGCTTGGCCGATGCCGTTGCCGCCAAAGGTGGCGAGGTCGAAACCGGCATGGCACTGACCATTCGGAACGGAAAAGCCGAAAATGTACTTGTTGGCGGACAACCCATTGACGATGAGCGCATTTACCGCATTATCACAACCGATTATTTGTCGTATGGCAACGACCATCTCGAACCGTTGGCCGACCACATACACATCGAAGTGATTGGAACTATGCTGCGCGATGCGCTGATAAATCACATTCGCTGCGAAACCGAAGCGGGACACATCATTCATACAAACCTCAAACATCAGATTTATGTCGAAAAATAAGTTTTTACCGATATTGGCCTTGTGCGTGGCATTGGGCTTCACCGCTTGCGACCATCGGCCGCGGCAACTTGTAGTGTTGTGCAGCAACGACACTCACAGTCAAGTAGAACCTTGTGCCGACGGCATGGGCGGTTACGCCGCACGCAAACACTTTATCGACAGTGTGCGACACGCCTGCGGCAATGTGTTGTTGCTCGATGCCGGCGACATTTTTCAGGGTACACCCTATTTTAATATGTTCGATGGACGGCTCGAAATCGAAGCGTACAACCTGATGGGCTACGAAGCCGTTACGTTTGGCAACCACGAGTTCGACAAAGGTATCGACACGTTGGCGGCACGGGTGCGTCAAGCGCAATTTCCTTATATCTGTTGCAACTACGATGTGTCGGGGACGGCGCTCGATGGACTCACCAAACCGTATGTCGTTTTCGACAAACAGGGATTGCGTGTGGGCGTACTTGGCTTGGGCGTCGATCCGCACGGGCTGATTTTGGCCGACAATTTCGGTGGCATACGCTATTCCGACCCTATCGAGGCAGCCAATAAATATGCAGCCGTGTTGCGCCACGACGAAAAGTGCGATTTTGTCATCGCTTTGTCGCATTTGGGCTTTGCTGTTGCAGGGAGCGTTGCCGATTCGTTGGTGGCAGTCAACAGTACCGACATCGATTTGATTGTCGGCGGCCACACGCATGGGGTGCGTGGCGTATTTGCCATTCCGAACCGCGATGGACGTACAATCACCGTGATGCAAACCGGCAAGTCGGGCAAGGAGATGGATCAAGTCGTTGTGGCGTACTGATTCGTCGGAATTTGCCTCTGTTGTTCATTGGTGTTGCCCCGTGATAGCTTGCCGACAATCGTGTCGGTAGGTTTATGCGTGGTCGAGCAGTGCTTGTACCACTTGTGGCACACCGATGGTAGCCGGCTGTTGTATGTGCGTGAATGGATTGATGATGTTGCGTGTGTTGGGCTGTCCGGGATCGACAAGGTAGATGGGCGTGTCGGTTGGTGCGTATGCAGCGAGCATGGCTGCCGGATATACAGCCAACGAAGTGCCTACGATGATGAGTATGTCGGCTTGGCGCACTTGCTCGATAGCCGGTTCGAGCATCGGCACATTTTCGCCAAAAAATACGATAAACGGTCGTAGTAGCGATCCATCGGGGTGGCGTGCGTCGAGCGTTTGCTGCCAACCATCAAGTGGTACTGTGGCTGTTTCGTTGTTGCTGCTGCGTAGTTTGGTCAACTCGCCATGCAGATGAATGATATGGCTGCTGCCGGCACGTTCGTGAAGGTTGTCCACGTTTTGTGTAACGATACAGACATCAAATTTTTGTTCGAGCCGTTTCAGCGCATGGTGTGCGGCGTTTGGTTGCGCAGCCAATGCGGCTTTCCGACGTTGGTTGTAGAAGTCGATGACCAGCGGTCGGTTGCGTACGAGTGCTTCGGGTGTGCACACCTCTTCGATGCGGTAGTTTTCCCATAGTCCGTCGCTGTCGCGAAAAGTGCTTAAGCCGCTTTCGGCCGATATGCCGGCGCCGGTGAGTACCACTATTTTTGGTTTCATATTTTGGGGCATTTTTTTAATGTTCGTCGGTTGTTTCGATGTTTGTCAGCGTGTCGAATATGCGCCATGCGTCGCCGGCTGTTTCGACGGGCATAAATGTGGCAAATCGCTTGCCATCGCGTTCGCCTAAACGGCTGTTGTGCGGCCGGCTGCAGATGTAGGTGATGAGTTGTCGGAACGTGTCGGATTGGTAGTATGGCGATTTTTCGTTGCCGACAAGGTAGCATGTCATTCGTCCGTTTTTGAGCACCAATTTTTCGATACCGATTTTCATGGCCGTCCAACGTATGCGCAGTAGCAGCATCAGGTCTTTGGCCGGTTGTGGCACAGGTCCGAAGCGGTCGATGAGTCGGCTTTCGAAAGCGCACAAGGCCTCGTCGCCGGTCAGATTGTCGAGTTCGCGGTAGAGTGTCATGCGTTCCGACACATTGGCGATGTAGTCGGCGGGGAAGTGTGCGTCGAGGTCGCTTTCGATTTGGCATTCGCCGACAAAGTTTTGTGTTCTGGCGGTGTTGTCGTTCAGCAGTTCGGGGAACTCTTCGTCGCGCAGTTCCATCATGGCTTCGTTCAGAATTTTTTGATAGGTTTCGTAGCCGAGGTCGGCAATGAATCCGCTTTGTTCGGCGCCGAGCATGTTGCCGGCTCCGCGGATGTCCAAATCCTGCATGGCGATGTTGAATCCGCTGCCGAGTTCGGCAAAAGTTTCGATGGCTTGCAGTCGTCGTCGCGCATCGTCGGTTATTTCGGCCAATGGTGGCGCTATCAGGTAGCAATAGGCTTTGCGGTTGCTGCGTCCCACACGTCCGCGTAGTTGATGTAAGTCGCTCAGACCGAACATGTTGGCTTTGTTGACGATGATGGTGTTTACGTTCGGCATGTCGATGCCCGATTCGACGACGGTGGTAGCCAGTAGCACGTCGTAGTCGTAGTTGATGAAATCGACAATGGTGTTTTCCAATTCGTCGGGTGCCATTTGTCCGTGTGCCACCGCAACACGGACGTCGGGTACGAGTTTTCGTAGTTTGTCGGCCAGCAGGTAGATGTTTTGTATGCGGTTGTTGATGAAAAAGACCTGTCCGTTGCGGTCTATTTCGCGCACAATGGCTTCGCGTATGATGTCGTCGTCCCATTCGATGACTTCGGTGAGAATGGGATAACGGTTGGGCGGCGGTGTGTTGATGACGGAGAGGTCGCGTGCGCCCATGAGCGAAAATTGCAGCGTGCGCGGAATGGGTGTGGCTGTCAGTGTGAGTGTGTCAACGTTCACTTTCAGTTGTTTGAGTTTTTCTTTGGTGCCGACGCCAAATTTCTGCTCCTCGTCGATGATGAGTAATCCTAAGTCCTTGAATTTAACCTCTTTGCCGACTATTTTGTGCGTTCCGACCAAGATGTCGATGTCGCCGTTTGCCAATTTTTGCAGAATTTCTTTGACCTGTTTTGTCGATTTTGCCCGACTCAGATAGTCGATGGTACATGGGAAGTTGCGCAATCGCTCGCTGAATGTTTTGTAGTGCTGCAATGCTAATACGGTGGTAGGAACCAACACGGCCACTTGTTTGCCGTCGGTTACGGCTTTGAACGCGGCACGAATGGCCACTTCGGTCTTTCCGAACCCGACATCGCCGCACACAAGTCTATCCATCGGGCGTGCCGACTCCATGTCGTGTTTGATGTCGTTGGTGGCTTTCAGCTGGTCGGGCGTGTCTTCGTAGCGGAACGACGCCTCCAACTCTTGTTGCAGATAACTGTCGGGCGAGTAGGCAAAACCTTGTTGCGCCATGCGTTGCGAGTAGAGTTTGATAAGGTCGCGCGCAATGTCTTTGACTTTGCTTTTGGTGCGTTCTTTCAGCCGTTCCCAAGCGCCGGTGCCCAATTTGTTGATGCGTGGTTCTTCGCCCTCTTTGCTTTTGTATTTCGAAATGCGATGCAGCGCGTGTATGCTGACAAAAATGACATCGTTGTCCTTGAAAATCAGTTTGATAACTTCCTGCGGCCGGCCGTTGATAGTGGTGGTTTGCAGGCCGCCGAAACGCCCGATGCCGTGGTCGATGTGCACCACATAGTCGCCCACTTTGAATTGGTTGAGTTCTTTCAGCGTCATGGCTACTTTGCCCGAACGTGCCACATCGCTGCGTAGCGTGAATTTGTGAAAACGGTCGAAAATTTGGTGGTCGGTCAGGCAGCACAGGCGCATGTCGCGGTCGATGAACCCCTCGTGCAGTGTTTTCAGAATGGGTGTGAAGGGCAATGTGTCGCCGCGTTCGTCGAAAATGGAAGCGATGCGGTCGGTTTGTTTTTTGCTGTCGCTGGCAATGTAAATGGTATAACCATCGGCCAAGTATTTGGCAAATTGTTCTGTTACCAAATCGAAATTTTTGTGGAACAATGGTTGTGGTGCGGTGCTGAAATTGATGTCGTCGTCGGTGGCGGCGTGCGCTTTGCCAAATTCGATGGTGCGAAAACGGTCGCACAGGGTTGCCAATTCGTCGCCGGTGGCGAAACGTTGTTGCAGCGTGGCGGTTTGGCGTGTTTCGTTGGCTTTGACCAATGCTTCGTCGTACACCATGTTGGCGCGTTGGCTCACAAAACGCAAATCGTTGGCGCAGACGATGGTGTTTGGCTGCAAAAACTCGAACAGCGACACTTGTTCGCCGCCCAGCGTGTTCATGTCGGGGACGATGGTTATTTGCTGTTGTTCTTCGAGCGAAAGTTGTTTTTCGATGTCGAATGTGCGAATGCTTTCTACTTCGTCGCCGAATAGGTCGATGCGGAACGGCAATTCGTTGGCAAACGAGAATATGTCGATGATGCTTCCGCGTATCGAAAATTGGCCGGGCTCGTACACAAAATCGACGTATTCGAACCCTAATTGTTCTAATGTTTCGGCAATTTTGTCGCCGGCAATTTCGGAGCCTTTGGCTATGGTCAGTTTGTGGTCGTCGAATACACCGGCCGACACCACTTTTTCCATCAAAGCGTCCGGATAAGTGATTGTGATACAGCAATTTTGCGTTTGTAGTTGATTCAGTGTGTCGGCACGCAAAATCTCGTTGGCGGCATCGGTTGCGCCGTGTTTGTGCGTGTGTCGGTAGGCTGTCGGGAAGAATAGCACCTGTTGTTTGTCGAGAAGTTGCGTCAGGTCGTGATAGAAATAGCCGGCAGATTCGGCATCGTCGAGTACAACCATCAGCGGTATTTTCCAATGGTCGAATAGCGCGGCAGCCACCAACGCTTTTGACGAACCGTTCAGCCCGCATACCGTCAGGTGTGTCTGGTCGGTGCGTGTCCAATCCGCTATTTTGGCTATCAGCGGATGGCCTGTGTAGTGTGTCAAAAACTCTTCAATCGACATTTTTTCGTTCTTTTCGTGCTATTTTGGGGCTGTGGCATAGAGATAGAGCCCGACGGCTAAAAATAGTAGGTTGGGTGTCCATGCAGCCAATAGCGGATTGACACTACCTGCGATGGCCAATTGACTCGAAAATGTGGTGAATAAAATGTACAACGCGCTGAGTGCCAGTCCAATACCGATATTAACGCCCATGCCACCACGCACTTTGCGCGACGACAACGACACACCGATGAGTGTGAGAATGATGGCTGCCAACGGTGTAGAGTAGCGTTTGTAGTATTCGTCCAAAAAGGCTTGCGTGTTGCCCAACCCGCGGGCTTTTTGCTTGGCAATGTATTGACGCAGTTTGGGCGTTGACATTTGTGCCGCTTCTTGTGCCGTAATGAAAAAATCGGCCGGATCCATATAGATGACGGTGTCGAGTTCCGAACCCTTTTGTATGTACTCGTACAAACCATCGAAATCGCGAATTAAATAGTTCTTCACCTTCCAGTGATACAGCGAATCCATCACAATTTCTTGCGCTGTAAGGCGCGATACCAACTGTTTGCCCTCAAATTTTTCGAGCGAAAAATGGCGTCCCATGGCGCGCCCTTCTTCGTAACGCTCGAAGTAGGCTATCACGCCGGGTTCTATCTCGAGTTGCACATTGCGCGCTACTTCCGACTTGAATTTGCTGACATACTGATCCTCGAAAGCCAAACGTATTTTGTTGGCCGGCGGTATGACAAAACTCATCAGCAAAAACGAACAAATGGTAATGATGCCTGCCGAAATCAAGTAAGGAACCATCAGTCGCCTGAAACTCATGCCGCCGGCAAGCATGGCAATGATTTCGCTGTTGTTGGCCAATTTCGATGTGAAAAAAATGACCGATATAAAAGCAAACAGCGGCGTGAACATGTTGGCGAAAAACGGAATGAAATTCATGTAATAGTCGAACACGATGGCTTTTGCCGGCGCATTGTTTTCCAAAAAATTGTCAATCTTCTCCGTGAAGTCGAATATGACGGAAATGGTGATAATCAGCACGATGGACAGCGCGAACGTGCCCAAATATTTTTTGATGATATACCAATCGAGGTGCTTCAGCATAGCGTTTCGTGCAAAATGAATTACAATCGTTGCATGGTGCGTACAACCATTTCGGATTTCCAAGCGGCAAAATCGCCTTCCAAAATATGCCGGCGTGCTTCGCCCACGAGCCACAGATAAAATGCGAGGTTGTGAATCGATGCAATTTGCAATGCCAACAATTCGCCGGCTATGAACAAGTGGCGTAGGTAGGCTTTGCTGTACACTCTATCGACAAAACAGTCGCTTTCGGCATCGATAGGCGAAAAGTCGTTGGCCCATTTTTTGTTTTTCATGTTCATGATGCCGTTGCGGGTGAACAGCATACCGTTGCGCCCGTTGCGTGTGGGCATCACACAATCGAACATATCGACACCGCGTGCGATACCTTCCAAAATGTTGGCCGGCGTGCCTACGCCCATCAGGTAGCGTGGTTTGTCGGTGGGCAAAATGTCGTTCACTATTTCAATCATCTCGTACATCTTTTCGGTGGGTTCGCCCACGGCCAATCCGCCGATGGCGTAGCCTTCGCGGTTTTGCGATTTGACAAATTCGGCCGATGCACGGCGCAAATCGGGATACACACAGCCTTGCACAATCGGGAAAAAGGTTTGCGAATAGCCATATTTCGGTTCTGTGGCGTCAAAATGTTTCAAACCACGTTCCAACCAGCGGTGCGTGCGCTCCATCGATTCTTTGGCATACCGATAGTCGGCTGTGCCGGGCGTGCATTCGTCGAATGCCATGATGATGTCGGCGCCGATGGTGCGTTGTGTTTCGACAACGTTTTCCGGCGTAAACAGATGGCGCGACCCATCGATGTGCGAGTTGAAAACGACGCCTTCTTCTTTCATTTTGCGTGTTCCGGCAAGCGAAAATACCTGAAAACCACCGCTATCGGTCAGAATAGGCCGATTCCAACCGTTGAATTTGTGCAGACCGCCGGCCGCTTCCAATACGTCGAGGCCGGGACGCAAATAGAGGTGATAGGTGTTGCCAAGTATGATTTGCGCTTTGATGTCGTCGTGCAATTCGCGCACATGCACGCCTTTCACCGAACCAACTGTGCCGACAGGCATGAAAATGGGTGTTTCGATGCAGCCGTGATCGGTGGTTATTTTGCCTGTGCGTGCAGCGGTCAGCGCGTCTGTGTGTTGAAGTTCAAATTGCATGGGGTGTGCGTTTTGATGATTTATTTTTTAATTGTAATAAGGTGTGGCGCATGGTTTGTTTGATGCGTCCGAAAAACAGTTTGTAGGCATCGGCATTGAACAGCGCCGAATCGGTGGCGGCTTTGTAGGTCAGGAATATGCCTATCGGCAGCAGTACGGCCGAACTCAACCACATGCCTTGCCACACGTCCCAAAGACCTTCGCGCGCCATTTTTTGGCCTGTGGTGTCGATGATGTAATAGATGACAAAAAACACCACCGACACCACAACCGGCATACCTAAACCACCTTTGCGCACGATGGCTCCGAGCGGCGCACCGATGAAGAAAAATATCAGACACGCAAACGACAAAGTGAATTTTCGATGCCATTCTACATCGTGCCGTATGAAGAAATCGTCGGCTTCGCCCACAATGGCGCGTTTGTATTCTACATCGTTCATAACCGACTGCGCGCGCGTAACTGCCTGACGAACAACGGCTTCCATCTTTTCTTGTGGCAGTGTCTCAAACAACGAATCGGCATCGATGAGCAGCGTGGGCTGTTGTGGTTGCTCGGCCAATTTGGCAAGTTCGCGCTCCGAGTAACTTTGCGAAAAATATTTGCCGGTGGTCAACTCGTGCGAAAAACCGACGCGCAGCGAGTCGCGCACTTGGTTCACCGAGTCGATGTCGTGCGTCAGCCGCACAATGTCTTTGCTGATGTGTTGATTGCTCATCAGCGACTCGTCCATGCGATTGAAATTGGCGTCGAAATCTATCAGTAACTCTTTTTCGGTGAAGGTTTCGCGGCGGTATGGAATGTTGCCTCTGCCAACTTGCTGCTTGTTCAGGTTTTCGAACGCTTCGCCGTTGTACAGCGTCAGTTTCAGGTTCAGTTTGTCGGCCGTCAGTTTGATGTAGGCCGAATCGGCTGTCGTTACCGACGCGTTGTCGAATCCGTTGGTGAAATCGTAAATCATCAGATTTTTCAACAAACCGGTGCGATTGTCGCGGTCGCGCACATAGATGTTCAGCCCGTTGATGCCCGAATAAAATTCACCGACCGGAATCTCGAGTTCGGGCGATTTCTGCCGAATGGAAAACATCAACGTCCACATCTTTTTCTGCGCGTATGGAATGACGTTGTTCGAAAAGAAAAACGCACCAATGCACACCATGGCGATGAATATTGTGAGCGAACGCATGATGCGAAACAGCGAAATGCCGGCCGACTTCATGGCCAGCAGTTCCAAACTCTCGCCCAAATTGCCAAATGTCATCAGCGATGCCAACAAAATGGCCAACGGCAACGCCAACGGCACCGAGGTCAGCGACGAATAGAAGAAAAACTCCAACATCACATCCATCGGCAAACCCTTGCCTACAAAGTCGTTGAGGTGCAACCACAAAAACTGCATCACCACGATGAACAGGCAAATGAAAAACGTAGCGCAGAACAACTGCATAAACGTTGTAAACAGATACCAATCGATATGTTTTATGCGCAAAGAATGTTTCATGCTGACTCAATTCCAAACTGCAAAGATACAAAAAAATCCGTGATGTGTGTAATTTGTGGCAAAATTTGTGGCAAAACGCATCGTGTAACCGATTTTTTACTATCTTTGCAACCGAGCAACTGATGAAAAAAGTGATTCTCATATTGGTTTCGTGCCTGATGGCATGGCCGCTGTGGGCGCAGACTATCGACAAAGATTCGGCGCGCATGGTGCTGCTGACTGCGCCCGGCGAAAAGCCGTTTCGCGTCGAGCACGAATTGCAAATTGGTGTGGGCGACATCTTGCTGATGAATGATTTGTATCGCAACAATGGCGCGTTTGCCACACCGCATGCACCACACACCGATTTGTTTGCACAAGATGTGTATCGTGGTGCCGAAATGGCTTCGGGCACCATCGCTTTCAACTACACGTGTCGTACCAAAAAATGGCTGTGGTTTGGCGCTACGATTGCTTATGCGGGATTCTATACGCCGGCTTTCGACCGCATCACCGACCGTTTGGCCTACAAAACCCGCGAGCATTTTGTGGCTATTATGCCGACTATTCGCGTGTCGTACATCAATCGCAAATACATCACGCTCTATTCGGCGGCAGCCATCGGAGGAGCGGTTGCGGTGTACGAACAGAAACCTTACGATGCTGGCAGCGCGGTGCGCACCGCCGATGGCAAATTTGTGTTCCAAATCACGGCGTTGGGTTTTTCTGTCGGCTACAAAGTATATGCTTTTGCCGAATTGGGCGCCGGCATGCGCGGCTATTTTTATGGCGGCATCGGCTATCGATTTTAATCATTGACGACAATGTAATACGCTATGAATCTTCGATTTAATATACATTTCGGCACTTGGCTGGTGGGGCTGTTGCTGCTCGTCGTGATGGTCGCGTGCGAAACCGAACCCGAAGAGGCGCGCGGCAAACTGACACAGCGCGGCAAACTTGTGTACGACGAGTGGAATCAGTTTCTGACCACCAACGTGATGAACGATTGGTTGGATATGGCGCTCCGCTTCAATGCCTACTACGAGGCCGACGAAGCACATAAAATCGCCGTCGAAGATAGTTTGCTCACACAATATAAAGTGCGCCAAAATGGAAACGTGTGGGAGTTGCGCATCGACAATCGGGCACAATATCGTTTCACCATCGACCAAGCCTTGTCGAAAAATGGCGCGCATTGGGAGTGCGTGCGCTTCAAAACCTCCGTGGCCGATGCGACCGCAAACTACGGTTTCACCGACCGCGATGTGCATTACGTCATCGATTGCGTCGCTCCGAATTGTTGGCGCATTGCTCAAAGCGCCGACACGCTTTTGCCCGTCAGTGTGGTGATAGAAATGACCAAATTGCCGCCCACCATCGCCAATCGCGCCTACAATCTGTTGGGCGAAGGACGCTTGCTGCTGCCGGCGGCAACGTATGGCAGCGATTGTTTTGTGAACTTTTCGACCATCTATCCGCTGGAACACACCTTGCGCCAATGGAGCAGTGGCGTGCTACAGTTGCAGGCCTACAATTTGCACGGCGATACGATTCCCGTCAAAGTGGCGTTCAATCAGTCGAACGACAACTACTACACCTTGTCGATTACCTATCGGGGCGTAACCGAAACGTACAACCACTAACTGCCGATGACACGCACAGGACTCTTTTTCGGATCATTCAATCCTATTCACAATGGACATTTGGCGTTGGCTAAACATCTGTTGCAGTGCGGTTTAGATGAGATTTGGTTGGTGGTGTCGCCGCAAAACCCACTCAAAAAATCAGCCGATTTGTGGGACGACGATTTTCGCTTGCAACTGACTCGCCTCGCGCTGCGCAACGAACCGCAACTGCGCGTTTCCGACATCGAATTTGCGTTGCCTAAACCCAACTACACCATCGACACGCTGCGCACACTGCAACAGCGCTATCCCGACCGCACCTTTGTGTTGCTCATCGGCGCCGACAATGCAGCCATTTTCGACCGCTGGAAGGATTACGACGCTATTCTGAACACTTTTGACGTGTGGGCATATCCGCGCGATGGCTACCCGAATGCCAATCCGCAGTTGCCGCAGATTCGTTTCGTCGATGCACCGCTGTTTCGGGTGTCTTCTACCGAGATACGCCAACGTTTAGCCGCCGGACAAACAATCCGTGACCGGGTGCCCGACTGCGTGGCCGATGTCATCGAACAGCGCTTGAAAAATGCTAATAATTAAATGCGTTATGGATATTATTATTTCGCTCATTTCTAAACAGTTAAATATATCTGAACGGCAGATTCGGAATACACTGAAACTGCTTGCCGATGGTGCCACCATCCCGTTTATCAGTCGCTACCGCAAGGAGGCCACCGGCGGCCTCGACGAGGTACAGATTGCCGCCATAGCCGATGCCAACGATAAGTTGACTGAACTTGTCAAACGCAAAGAAACTATCGTCAAAACCATTGCCGAACAAGGTGCTTTGACCGATGAATTGCGCTGTAAAATTGACGATACTTGGGAGGCCAATGCGCTCGAAGACCTCTATTTGCCTTATAAGCCCAAACGTCGCACACGCGGACAAATGGCCATCGAACGCGGACTTGAACCGTTGGCCAAAATCATCATGGCACAGCGATGCAACGACCTTGATTTGCAGGCCGAACGCTACCTGAACGACCAAGTGCCCGACGTCAAAGAGGCGTTGGCCGGCGCACGCGATATCATTGCCGAGTGGATTAACGAAAATAGTTTTGCGCGCAACATCGTACGCCGACAATTCGCACGCGAAGCCGTCATCACAGCCCGCGTGGCAAAGGGCAAAGAGGCCGACGGCGACAAATATCGCGACTATTTCGACTGTAGCGAACCATTGCGCCGCATCTCGTCGCACCGCTTGCTGGCCATGCGGCGTGGCGAAAAAGAGGGATTCCTCAAAATAGATATTTCGGTTTGCGAAGACGGTGTACTCGATAAATTACATGGCGTATTCGTAAAGGCTGCCAATGCTGCCTCCGAACAGGTGAAACTCGCTGTCGCCGAGGCTTATAAGCGTCTGTTGAAACCGGCCATCGAAACCGAATTTGCTGCCACCTCCAAAGCCAAAGCCGATGCTGAAGCCATTGCCATATTTGTTGATAACTTGCGTCAACTGCTGCTGGCATCGCCGCTGGGACAAAAGCGCATTTTGAGCATCGACCCCGGATTTCGCACCGGCTGCAAAGTGGTGTGTCTCGATGCACAAGGCAACTTGTTGCACAACGAAACCATCTATCCGCATCCGCCGCGCAACGAATATGCGCAAGCCATGCGAAAAATCGCTCACCTGGTCGAACAATACGAGATAGAAGCCATAGCCGTCGGCAATGGCACCGCCGGTCGCGAAACCGAACAATTTGTGCAAAACATACGCTTCGACCGCGACGTGCAGGTGTTTGTGGTCAGCGAAAACGGCGCAAGCATCTATTCCGCCTCGAAAATTGCGCGCGAAGAGTTCCCCGACTACGATGTAACGGTGCGTGGTGCCGTGTCGCTCGGGCGGCGCTTGATGGATCCGCTGGCCGAACTTGTCAAAATCGACCCGAAATCCATCGGCGTAGGGCAGTATCAGCACGATGTCGATCAGACCGCACTGAAAAAAGCGTTGGACACCACCGTCGAAAGTTGTGTCAATCGCGTGGGAGTCAACGTCAATACGGCCGGCAAATATCTGCTGACCTACATTTCGGGCATCGGGCCGCAGTTGGCGCAAAATATTGTCGATTACCGCACCGAACATGGCGCGTTTGAGTCGCGCAAAGCCCTGCTCAAAGTGCCGAAACTCGGCGCCAAAGCCTTCGAACAATGTGCCGGATTTATGCGGATTGAAAATTCCGATAATCCGCTGGATAACAGCGCCGTACACCCCGAATCGTACCACTTGGTGGAACAGATGGCACACGATTTGAATTGTACCGTGGCCGATTTGCTGAAAAACGAAACCTTGCGCGCGCAAATTGTGCCCGAAAAATATCTGTCCGACACCGTCGGGCTGCCAACCCTGAAAGACATTTTGGCCGAATTGGCAAAACCAACCCGCGACCCGCGCACCACCATTCAGGTCTTTGCCTTCGACCCGAACATCAAAACCATCGACGATGTGCGCGCCGGACAAATAGTGCCGGGCATCATTACAAACATTACCAAATTTGGCGCATTTGTCGATATAGGCGTGCACGACAACGGATTGATACACATCTCGAACATGGCCGACTATTTTGTGAGCGACCCCACGACGGTCGTATCGCTGCATCAGCAGGTGCAAGTGCAGGTGCTCGACGTCGATGTGGCACGCCACCGCATACAACTGAAGTTGGTGAAATAACCTAAACGGCGCACTACCTGCCCGGCGAACGCCACGAAACGAAAAAAAAGGGAATTATATAGGAGTTAGCACTGAAAAATGTGTTAACTCCTTCTTTTTATACATTTTTTTTTACTTGAAAATTTGTGTAAGTTTTGTTGGATTGCTTTCTTTTAAAACTTGTATTACACTTTCTTAATTTTAGTTCATTTATTTTTATATTCTTATATACATTTTGTATATAAAAAGTTGATAGGTATAAAAAGGAATGATTTTTTTTGAATATATGAGAAAATATTTGTATATTTGCAGTAGATTTAATAACTATTTATAGAATGTAAATAAAACAAAAGATATGAGTAAGAAGAAAACAATAATAACAGAACATGAATTAAGAGATATTATTTTTGATTCAGTTAATCGTATATTAAATGAGGATTTAATAACCGAAATGGCAATAACCCCTTCTCGTATGGTAGACAAATATGGAGAAACTATTAGTGCTATTATTGATAATATGGTTTGTATTTGTCTATATCAAAATAATCCAACTATACCACATTGGAAAAGTAGAATAAGTGGTTTGTGTAAAAGATTTATTGACCTTGATATTAACCCACTATCTAATAATAAACCTGATTATAGGTACAGGATATTAATGAAAGGTGTTTATGAAACACTGAATGAAGATTATAGTGCAATATTAAACCATTTTAAAAGTACTGCACAGTATTATGCAAAACAGACTAAACCAAATACAATTTTACCATTAAAACCATATCAAGAATGTTATCAAGAAAATAAGGAAAAAATTGAAAAAGGTATAGAATATATAACACAATGTGTCGCTAATCAAGATATGACAGCATTAACAACTTTTGTTGAAATGTTTTAAACCTGCACTCAATGTAGAATGCAGGTTTCTTTTAATTTATTTAGTGCTAACAGCTATATAATTCCCAAAAAAAATGCCGCATTGTTTTGATGTTCCGTTTTTTTGTCGTACCTTTGCAGGTTGAAAAGGTGCCGCGCAGTTTGTGGCGCCCCAAACAACTACCAAATACACACTAAAATAAATATGGCTTCACAAGAAGAGGTTTTCAAAAAATTGGTCGCTCATTGCAAAGAGTACGGTTTCGTATTCCCGTCGAGCGAAATTTACGATGGATTGGCAGCCGTTTACGACTACGGCCAAAACGGTGTCGAACTGAAAAACAATATCAAACGCTATTGGTGGGACAGCATGATTCTGCTCCACGAAAACATTGTCGGCATCGATGCGGCGATTTTCATGCACCCGACCACTTGGAAAGCCTCGGGACACGTCGATGCCTTCAACGACCCGCTCATCGACAATCGCGACAGCAAAAAACGCTATCGCGCCGATGTGCTGATAGAGGAACAAATAGCCAAATACGACGATAAAATCGAAAAAGAGGTTGCCAAAGCACGCAAACGTTTCGGCGAAACTTTCGACGAGGAAAAATACCGCGCCACAAGCAACCATGTCATCGAACATCAGAAAAAACGCGACGCTCTGCACGCACGCTACGCCGAAGCTATGAACGCCATGGATTTGGCCGAATTGAAGCAAATCATTGTCGATGAGGAGATTGTATGCCCGATTTCGGGTACCAAAAACTGGACGGACGTGCGGCAGTTCAACCTGATGTTCTCGACCGATATGGGTTCGACGGCCGATGGCGCCATGAAAATCTATCTGCGACCCGAAACGGCACAAGGCATTTTTGTCAACTACCTGAATGTGCAGAAAACCGGCCGTATGAAAATCCCGTTCGGCATCGCACAAATAGGCAAAGCGTTCCGCAACGAAATTGTCGCCCGCCAATTCATATTCCGCATGCGCGAATTTGAACAGATGGAGATGCAGTTTTTTGTGAAACCCGGCACCGAAATGGAATGGTTCGAACATTGGAAGGCATTCCGCCTGAAATGGCACAAAGCCCTTGGCCTCGGCGACCACAAATACCGTTATCACGACCACGAAAAATTGGCACACTATGCCAACGCCGCTACCGACATCGAGTTCGAAATGCCGTTCGGATTTAAAGAGGTGGAGGGCATTCACAGCCGCACCAATTTCGACTTGAGCCAACACGCCAAATTCTCGGGCAAAAAAATCGAATATTTCGACCCCGAAACCAATCAGTCGTACACACCATACGTCATCGAAACCTCCATCGGCGTCGATCGGATGTTCCTGTCGATAATGTCGGCAGCCTACTGCGAGGAACAACTCGAAGGTGGCGACACACGCGTCGTGTTGCGGCTGCCCGAAGTGCTGGCGCCGGTGAAAGCCTGCGTGATGCCGCTGGTCAAAAAAGATGGTCTGCCCGAAAAAGCACGCGCCATAATGAACGAACTCAAATTCGATTTCAAATGCGCTTACGACGAGAAAGACTCCATCGGAAAACGCTATCGCCGACAAGATGCCATCGGAACACCGTTCTGCATTACGGTGGACCACGACACACTCACCGACAACTGCGTAACGGTGCGCTACCGCGATACGATGAAACAGGAACGAATCGCCATCGAGGCGCTGCACAAGTTGATTGGCGATGCCGTCAATATGAAAAACCTATTCAAAAAAATAGTTCAATAAATCTGTTGAAGGCTGTCGATGTTGTTGTCGATAGCCTTTTTAATAATACCAATTTCACAAAAAAAACTTCTTAAACTAAATATTATGATTACAGTCCATCATTTGTCGGAACAAAATTCGGTGATGAACAACTTTATGAAAGAGTTGCGTTCGTCCGAAATTCAACAGGATTCCATGCGCTTTCGTCGCAATATCGAACGCGTGGGCGAGATAATGGCTTACGAAATCAGTAAAACGTTGTCGTATGCTACGGAGGCGGTTCGTACGCCGCTGGGCGTTGCGCCTACCAATGTGGTGAACGACCACATAGTGTTAGCCTCCATTATGCGCGCAGCCTTGCCGTTGCACCATGGCATGCTCAACTATTTCGACAAAGCCGAAAATGCTTTTATATCGGCCTATCGCGAATATACCGATGCCGCTCACAACAATTTCCGCGTGCATGTCGAATATTTGGCGTCGCCAAGCATCGAGGGCAAAACCGTGCTGCTCTGCGACCCGATGTTGGCCACCGGCGGATCGATGGAGTTGGCCTACGAGGCACTGAAAGCAAAAGGCACGCCGGCGCATATACACATTGCCAGCATCATTGCCAGCCGACAAGCCGTTAAACATATTTTGGAGATATTCCCGGCCGACAAAACCACAGTGTGGATTGCCGCCATCGACGACGAACTGAACGAGCATTCCTACATCGTGCCGGGACTTGGCGACGCCGGCGATTTGGCCTTTGGCGAGAAACTCTAAAAATGAAAATCATTCCGTAAAAAAAACAGCAGATTATGGCACTGAAAGTGGGCGACAAAGTCCCCGAAGTATTGGGGCTGACGCAAGATGGTAAAGAATTGAAAATGAGCGATTTCGCAGGTCGTAAAGTGGTACTTTATTTCTATCCGAAGGACAACACTTCGGGATGTACGGCCGAAGCGTGCAGTCTGCGCGACAACTACGACGCCTTGCGCACGCATGGCTGCGAAGTGGTCGGAGTAAGCACCGACAGCGCAGCATCGCACACGAAATTTATTCAGAAAAATGCCTTGCCTTTCGACCTGATTGCCGATACCGACAAACAGTTGTCGGAAACGTTTGGAACGTGGGGCGAAAAAACAATGTGCGGCCGAAAATACATGGGCATGTTGCGCACAACGTTTTTGATTGACGAAAACGGCATTGTCGAAAAGGTGTTTTTGCCAAAAGAGATTAAAACGGCTTCGCATGGAAACCAAATTTTGGAAATTTTATAAGTAACTGATTATGAATAAAATAAAACAGTTTTTGTTGCTGACGGCCATTGCGTTGCTGCCCGCTTTGGCTATGGCTAAAACGCCTTGCAAAACTATTGTGTTGCGTTCCGAAGGCAGCGTCGAAGTGGCACCCGACATGGCTGTCATTGCGGTTGGGTTGACCTGCTTGGACAAAGACATCGAGGTCGTCAGAGCGTGCGCCGACGAAAAATCGCACGAACTCTATCGGCAGTTGCAGGCTTTCGGCATCGACACCAACGACATCCGGACCACGGCGGTGGGTTTGCGCAAATCGTATCGGTGGGACAATGGCAAACAACTGTTCGAAGGCTACGAAAATACGTTGACATATGCCGTTACAGTGCGTCAACTCGGCACCTTGGGCGAGTTGTATGCCGCCTTGCTGACCAACGAATATTTGTCGCTGAACGGACTGCACTACACCCATTCGCAGATGGCTACGTTGCGCAACGATGCCTATATGCAGGCGCTCGAAAATGCCGATGTGTTGGCCGACCGTTTGCTGCAGGCTTTGCCCGAAACGACGAAAAACATTGTGCGCGTGAGCAATGTCAAAATAGACGATGCCGCTATGCCGTCGGTCGAAGAGGTGGCCTCCGATGTGGCCTACAACACCACGGCCGCACGCCCAAAATTGGGCTCGGTGGCTGTAGGCAGCGGTCTGCTGACCATTCGTGCCGTGTTGTTTGTGGAATACGGCATCAAATAAACCCGACCGACACAAATACTTCCTCTAAAAAAAAACAAATAAGCAGTCTGAACGCATCGGCTCGGACTGCTTTTGTTGTTGTGTGTCAGGCAAAGAGCAGCACCAACATTTGTGCAAACAATATGCGCAGAAATGTGGCTAACGGATAGACGGTAGAGTAGGCCACGGCCGGCTCGTCGGTTTCGGTGAGCGAGGTGGCATAGGCCAATGGTGGCGCATTGGTGTACGAACCGGCTATCAGACCGCAGATGGTGAAGAAATTGAGTTTCAAGGCGCGTGCCAGCAAGCCCACTATCAGTGGCGGCACCATGGTTATCAGCAAACCGCAACCCATCCACAAAAGTCCGTCGGGCGAGATGACGGTCTCGACAAAACGGCCGCCGGACGCCAGCCCGACGCTCGCCAAAAACAGACAAATGCCAATTTCGCGCAACATCAGATTGGCCGATTGGGTGGTGTAGGTTATCAGTTTCAGTTTGTAGCCGAAACGTCCCAACAGAATGGCTACAATAAGCGGCCCGCCGGCCAAACCGAGGCGCACAGGCATCGGCATATTCGGAAAATAGATGGGAATGCTGCCCAACAAAATGCCCAACATGATGCCCAAAAATATGGTAATGATGTGTGGCTCGTTCAGGCGTTTCAGGGTGTTGCCAAGCATGGCTTCGGCTTTTTTGATGCTGGCGAGCGGACCTACCACCATCACGCGGTCGCCAAGTTGCAGCACAAGGTCGGGATGAGCCAACAAATCGATGCCGGCGCGATTGATGCGGGTGATGTTGACGTTGTAGGCGCTGCGCAGATGCAACTGACCGATGGTTTTGCCGTTCACCTTGTTGCGTGTTACCACAATGCGGCGCGACACCATCGTCGATTCGTCGTCTTTCCACTCAAAATCGGCCGGTTCGCCCAACAGTTGTTGCAGTTGAGCGGCATATATATTGTGTGTTACCACCAACAGCAAGTCGCCGGTGTGCAACACCGTGTCGGCGTGCGGTATGGTAACGGTGGTACCGTCGAACAGGCGGGTGGCCACAAACTGATGACCATACATCTTTTTGACGGCCAACAGTGTTTGACCATCGATGGCCTGATTGCTGATACGGAAGGTGAGAATGTCGGGTTTTTCTTGACCTTGCCGGCGCGACTGCAGTTCAGCTTCTTCGGCTTGGGGGTCGATGCGGCACAAAAAACGCAACAACATCATGGCGACAATGATGCCTAACACGCCCAACGGATAGGCGACGGCATAACCCAAACTGATGGGCGGAATGTCGCCACGCAATGCACCCGTGGCCGATAGTTGCTGCAAGGCTTCTTGCGCAGCACCAAGGCCGGGCGTCGAAGTAACCGCACCCGACATCACACCGACCATCATGGGCATGCCGATGCGGGACGACAACAGCCATTGTAGCAGCACAGCCACGCCGACACCCAACAAAATGGTGAAACATGCCAACCCGTTGAGACGTAAACCGCCGGTGCGGAACGATGCAAAAAAACCGGGGCCAACCTGCAAACCGATGGAAAAAATGAAAATAATCAGACCAAAATTGCGCAGAAAATCCAGCAGAGTGGCATCGACCTGAAATTGCAGATGACCGGCCAAAATGCCGATAAACAGCACAAAAGTTACCCCGAGCGAAATACCTTTGATGCGTATTTTACCCAACAACATGCCCAACACTATGATGATGGAATAGATGATAAGTGTTTGAGCAACAGTGTTTTCCGTTATGACTGACAACCAAGTGTTCATTGCTGAAACCTACGGCGCAAAATGCGTGTGCAAAGGTACAAAAAATGTGGCAAACAACAAAGCCGCGGCTATTGCCACGGCTTTGTGAGTTAAAGTGATGTGTACCGATGCGTTATTTAACGGCGATTTTGGTGGCTTTGGCACCGACTTTGACGATGTAGATGCCGTTGCTCAGTTGACCGTTTTGCTCGGTAACGTCCATGCCGTTGATGGTGTAGATGCGACCTTGCTCGGCGCCGTAGATGCGGCCGTTATTGGCGTAGATGTTCGACATCTCAATAGTCTCGAGAGCGGTGGTGCTGCCTTCTATCTTGTAATCTGTTACAGATTTCACACCTGCATGATTCAAGTAAGCTTCGATTGTACCATATACTTGAACTTTTTTACCAATATTTGAAGCGTTGTCTTTCACATTTAACGCAGTACGAATCGAACCTGAAGGCAATTGTACCGACACCATATTAGCTACATCACTTTCCGTGCTTGTACCTGCGATGGCCAAATTAGTAGCCATGGTATTATCAATTTCTGAACCATCCGATTTCATAGCACCAATAATATAACCTTCAACCCAAACAGATTCCGATGAAACTTGTAATGCCAATACATCTGCGCAAGTGAAAGGTTTCGCTTCTGTACCGTCGTTATGTATGATTGTATATTTAGCACTTACAATATTACTTTTCTCGGCGCCTTTGATAGCAATAGCCTTGATAGTTGTGTTTTCACTAACTGAAATAGCACTTTCGTACAAAGTTTTGGTATCGTCAGGATCGCTGCCATCCAACGTGTAATAGATAGAAGCACCATCAGTTACGCAGGACAATTGAACAGATTGACTGCTCAAATAAGCACCTTCGGAAACCGAAAACGTCGGATTTTCAACAGCAACAACCTTGATTTCTACATTTTGTAATTCAATAACTACGTCATCAAAACGATAAGCAGCACCACTTATTGTTGCACCTGCATCAAATACAAATGCATAATAAGCACTTGCAATTTCTGCGTCAAAATCGAATTGCATAGCATTTTTTGTTAAGTCAGCACCTTGTGCATTAGGAGAAGTTGTAGCCAATGCAACTGCTTGCCATGTGCTACCATCTACGGAATAAGCCAGATAGAGTTTACCACATGCACCACTATTGCCACCATAGCTGAATACTACTCGATTGACTTTAGACAGAGCATTCTTGGAAACAACCGTAAAGCCACTATTAGCGGTGCTTGCTGCTGTACCATAAGCATTAGGGAGTTGTTTAATATTACTTTTGTTAAATCCAAAAGATTTATTATTTCCACCTACGCTAACACTCCAATCGGCATTTTCATACGCTTTATACTTTGATTTGTCTACCACATCTGCACTGTTACATGTAGCTACAGAAGTAACCACTTCGGCAGCATTTAGTGCCATTGTAGCGCATAATGCTGCTACCAAAAAAGTTAATTTTTTCATAATAATAAAAGATTTAAGAAGTTAATAAAAAGTTAGTTATCAATCAATGTGTTATGCGGTTTTTGGTGCAGCGTTGCGCCAAAAAACCGGTGGTTTATATTTGTACGGCAAAGATAAACTTTTTTGTTGAACCAAACAAATAAAAATGCAATTATTTTTCGGAAAAGAGCAAAATAGTGCAAAGTGCAAAACGGCATAGTGCAAAAATTTCAAAGTATAAAGTTTTAGGAGGTTAATGTTTCAAAGTTTAAGAGGTTAAGGGGTTAAGGTTGTTCGCGTATGGTTCGTAGTTTTCGTAGTTTGCGTTCTACCTCCCAAACCCTCCTAAAGGAGGGCTTCAAGTCCCCTTTAGGGGATTTAGGGGTAAAAATCTAAAATCTATATTCTTACATCTTGGTTCTTTCATTTCTTTTGCTTGACCAAATTGGCTTGTTCATTTCTTTGCACGAGCGCAAAGAAACGAACCAAAGAAACGCCCTTGCTAAGCCTGCTCACTCTGAAAAATCGGGGCGTTCAACGGCTAAATTGCTCAATCGTTCCGTCGCTACGCGCCGTCAGTGATCAATTTTACGCCGTTTTCACTTGATTTTTCGGCTCGCAGCCTATGCAATTTTTTTGCGCTGAAACTGCTTTATCGCGTGGTCTCCCCTTTTTAAGCCTGTCTACCGAAGGTAGAGGGAGTACGGCGCAGCCGGGTAGGGTTAAAAATAGTGCAAAGTGCAAAACGGAAGAGTGCAAAAAAAGTGAAAAAGTTTAAGAGTTTCAGGAGTTAATGTAGGGACGCATTGCATGCGTCCGAATAGATAGATAAAGTTTCAAAGTTTAAGGGTTGAAAGGTTGTTTTCTTGCGTTTGTTTCTACCTCCCAAACCCTCCTAAAGGAGGGCTTCAAGTCCCCTTTAGCCTGCCTGCGGTAGGCAGGGGGATTTAGGGGTAATAAAACAAAACGCGGAGCAAGGAAAAACTCCTCACTCCGCATTCCTAAAATCTGTATTCTATGTTTCGGACGCATTCGATGCGTCCCTACGGTCTATGTTCTAAAATCTATGTTCTTGGCTCTATAAAAACGAGAAGCGAAGAAAACATTCCTCGCTCCTCGCTTTTTTTTTGTTGTCGGGTTCGGGTTTATCCGAGCATCGTCAGCAGAATGCCGGCAGCCACAGCCGAACCAATGACACCGGCCACGTTTGGTCCCATGGCGTGCATCAGCAGGAAGTTGCCGGGGTCGGACTCTTGACCCACCTGTTGCGATACGCGCGCTGCCATAGGCACAGCCGATACACCGGCCGAACCAATCAGCGGGTTGATCTTCTCTTTCGAGAACAAGTTCATGAATTTGGCCAACAATACGCCGCCTGCCGAACCCAATCCAAACGCTATGATACCCATGCCGAGAATCATCAGTGTTTTGAGTTGCAGGAACGATTCGGCGGTGGCCGTAGCGCCTACGGTCAGCCCGAGGAAAATCACTACAATGTTCATCAACTCGTTTTGTACCGTTTTGCTCAAGCGTTCTACCACGCCGCATTCGCGCATCAGGTTACCGAGCATCAGGCAGCCAATCAGCGGGGCGGCATCGGGCAAAATCAGTGCTACGATGGTGGCCACCATGACGGGGAAGATGATTTTTTCGGTTTTCGATACGCTGCGCAACTGTTTCATGCGTATGGCGCGTTCTTTTTTGGTGGTCAGCGCACGCATGATGGGCGGTTGAATCACCGGAACGAGTGCCATGTACGAGTAGGCTGCAATGGCTACCGGACCGAGCAGGTTTGGCGCAAGTTTCGAGGTCAGGAAAATCGATGTTGGGCCGTCGGCGCCGCCGATGATGCCGATGGAGCCGGCTTCGGCTTCGCTGAAACCAAGTGCGTTGGCGGTCAAAAAGGTGATGAAAATGCCTAATTGTGCCGCCGCACCGAGCAACAGACTTTTCGGGTTGGCAATCAGCGGACCGAAATCGGTCATGGCGCCTACACCGATGAATATCAGACAGGGATAAATGCCCGCTTTGACACCTATATAAAGAATGTCGAGCAGACCGCCTTCGCGCATGATGGCGCCGTAGTTATGGAACATCGGGCTGTTCTCGTCCAAAAATGCCGTCCACAGTTCGGAATGGAACAGACCGGCACCGGGCAGGTTGGTCAGCAGCATACCGAATGCGATGGGTAGCAGCAGCAGTGGCTCATATTTTTTCGCAATGGCTAAATAGAGCAGGAAAAACGAGATGAGCAACATGACGACCACGCGCCAATCGTTGGCAATGAGGGCGAAACCGGTGTTTTGCAAAAAACTTAAAATATCATTCCACATAGGTTTCGTGTTTTTATCCGAGTACAACTAAAACATCGTCTTGCATCACGCTTTGTCCGGCGCTGACCATGATGGCCGTTACTTTGCCGTCTTTTTCAGCAAGGATGTTGTTTTCCATTTTCATCGATTCGAGTGTCAGCAGCACATCGCCTTTTTTGACATCGGCGCCAACGGCTACGGCCACTTTTACAACCGATCCGGGCAGTGGCGACACCACTTTGTATCCGCCGGCCGGTGCAGCCGGTGCGGGTTGTGGTTTTGGCGCGGGTGCGGCGGGTTGTGGCTGTGGCGCGGGTTGCGGTGCGGGTTGCGGTTTGGGTGCGGGTGCAGCGGGTTGTGCGGCAGCGGCTACGGCAAATTCTATCAGTTTGTCGTCCTGCATCACGTTCTGGCCGGGTGTTACGAGTATCGATTTCACAACGCCATCGGCTTCGGCCGAGATGTTGTTTTCCATTTTCATCGATTCCATGGTCAGCAGCACGTCGCCTTTTTTCACGCTTTGTCCGGCTTCGACGAGTACGCGCACGATGGAACCCGGCAGTGGCGATGCAATGAATTTGACACTGCCTGTGGCCGGTGCGGCAGCCGGAGCACTTGTCGCGGCGGCGGGTTTGGCCAAGGGGCGTGTCGTTACTTTCTCTTCTTTTTCGATCTCGACGGTGAATGGTGTGCCGTTCACTTCGAGTTCTGCTACGTTGTTTTCTATCTCATTTACAGACACTTCGTATTTGTGTCCGTCGATGACGAATTTGAATTTTTTCATCGGATTATTTGACTAAATTGTTGATACCATAAATTTTTGAATTCCACGGCGAGTAGCGTCGCTCCACCTTTTTGATGGTCATAACGTGCGCTTCGTTGTCGTGTATGTCGGCATAGTACAAGTGCAGTGCCATGGCAATGGCGGCTGTGGTATTTGCCGGAAGGTTGACAAGAACGGTCTCGTCGTGCTTGATTTCCGATTTTTCTTCGGTGTGCACCACTTTTGGCACGCGTACGCGCGGTTTCATGATGAAGCCGAACAGTTTGAGTACCAACACGAGTATCAACAGCAGGCATACCACCAATGCAAAACCGATGAGCGTTACCATCCAGATGTGAGACCAATTTGCGGTTTCGGTTAACAGAATCATATCGTTCAATTTTTTGTGTGATAGTGTTTCGTACGGTCGAAAGTCGTTGCCGGCAGTTGTGCCGACAAACCGACTCTCTGTCCGTCGAGGTTGTTACAGCGGAATGTTCGAATGTTTTTTCAACGGGTTCGTCAACCGCTTGGTCTGCAACGTTTTGAACGCGCGAATAACGCGGAAACGCGTGTTGCGTGGTTCTATCACATCGTCGATGTAGCCGCGCGATGCCGCCTGATAGGGGCTGGCGAATTTCTCTTGGTATTCGGCTTCTTTTTCGGCGATGAATTTTTTGCGTTCTTCGGGGTCTTCGATGGCTTTCAATGTTTTGGCTTCCAACACGCCGATGGCACCCGATGCGCCCATAACGGCGATTTCGGCATTTGGCCATGCGTAGCAGTAGTCGCCGCGCAACTGTTTGCAACTCATCACAATGTGCGAACCGCCGTACGATTTGCGTATCGTTACCGTTACTTTCGGCACGGTGGCTTCGCCGTAGGCGAACATCAGTTTTGCGCCGTGGTCGATGATGCCGGCATATTCTTGACCTGTGCCGCAGAGGAATCCCGGCACGTCCACAAGGGTCAGAATCGGAATGTTGAACGCATCGCAGAAACGTACGAAGCGGGCTGCTTTGCGCGAAGCGTCGCAGTCGAGCACGCCGGCAATCCAACTCGGTTGGTTGGCTATGATGCCGGTCGATTGACCGTCGAAACGGGCGAATCCGCAGATGATGTTTTTCGCAAAATCTTTTTGCACTTCCATAAAGTCGCCGTTATCGACAATGGTGTTGATAATCTGTTTCATGTCGTACGGCATGTTCGGATTGGCCGGCACGAGTTCGTTCAGGCTGTCATCTACACGGTCGATGGGGTCGGTGCATGCCACGAGCGGCACCTCTTCCATGTTGTTTTGCGGAATGAACGAAATCAGACGGCGCACTTGTGCAATGGCGTCTTCTTCGGTGGCTGCCACAAAGTGTGTTACGCCCGATTTGGTGGCGTGTACGCGGGCGCCGCCCAACTCTTCGACCGACACATCTTCGCCGGTTACCGATTTTACAACTTTCGGACCGGTGATGAACATGTACGAGTTTTGCTCCGTCATCATGATGAAGTCGGTGAGGGCAGGCGAGTACACGGCGCCGCCGGCGCACGGACCAAAGATGACCGATATTTGGGGAATGACGCCCGATGCCAAAATGTTGCGTTCGAAAATTTCGGCATAGCCGGCCAGCGCGCAGGCGCCTTCCTGAATGCGGGCACCGCCCGAGTCGTTCAACCCGATGACGGGCGCACCGAGTTTCATGGCCATATCCATCACATGGCAAATTTTTTGTGCCATCGTTTCCGACAGCGAACCGCCAATGACGGTGGCATCTTGTGCAAATACAAACACAAGGCGGCCGTCGATGGTGCCGCTACCTACGGCAACACCGTCGCCGAGGAATACTTTTTTCTCCATGCCGAAGTCGGTGCAGCGATGCGTGAGGAACATATCCACCTCTTCGAAACTGCCTTCGTCCAACAGCATGTTTATGCGTTCGCGTGCCGTGTAAGCGCCTTTGGCGTGGTGCTTGTCGACGGCTTTTTCGCCGCCGCCGGCATACGCTTCGGCACGTTTGTCAATCAATTTTTTCAGTTTGTCTTGATTACTTACCATAATTATTTTGGATTATTTATTTGTTGCAAGTTGCAGATGTGTCGGGCGTGTGCCTCCCAACATCTTGGAACTTTGTTTTGATGTTTCAGACTTGCCGACTTATTTCGGCTGTTCGCACAATTCGGTCAGCACGCCGCAGGTCGATTTCGGGTGCAGGAATGCAATCATCAGATTTTCGGCACCTTTGCGCGGGGCTTTGTCGATGAGTTGCAAGCCGGCGGCTTCGGCCTCTTTCAGGGCTTCTTCGACGCTCTCGACGTTGAAAGCCACATGGTGTACGCCGCCGCGACCGCCATTCTTCTCGATGAATTTGGCAATGGTGCTTTCGGGGCAAGTGGGCTCAAGCAGTTCGATTTTTGTTTCGCCCACTTTGAAAAAAGCGGTTTTCACTTTTTGGTCGGCTACCTCTTCGATGGAGTAGCATTTCGAACCGGTAAGCAGTTCAAAAAACGGAATTGTGGCATCCAGACTCGCAACGGCGATGCCCAAATGCTCGATGTGTGTAGGTTTCATAATTTGTTGTGTTTTAGTTATTTATGAATAATAATTGTTTATTTCGGACTGCGCACAAACGCCACAGCATTTGTTCGGGCAAAGATACAAAAAAATCTTGTGTCGTACAACTGCCGTGTGTCGGTAAAGTTATCAACACACACGCAGCGCCCCCCGACCAACCCGTCGGTGGTGTTGATCGATGGCTCGTGTGCCGTTGTGCGAGGCATGCAATCGTGTGCAGCCTATTTCTTTGCCAAATCGTTGATTATCTGCGCTACTTCGGCATCGAAGTCGGCACGCAACTGCTTGTAAAACGCTTTCACATTGCCGGGTTCGGGGTGGTTGGCACGCGCCAAAAAGTCGTTGTTCAGAGCAGCAATGCGCTGCAGCAGTTGCAGCCATGCGCCGTTGTCGATTTTTTCCAACAATCCGTACACGATGTAGGTCTCGTTGACGAGTTCCGATGTGATGTTGTGAATGCTTTTTTTCAGGTTCCTGCGATTAGCCATGATGTTAATTTTTGAAGGTTAACAGAATTTTTCGCAAAGATAATCGTTTTTTATGAAAGTGGAATCGTTTTTTTGCGTAAATTTGCCGAAAATTTATTTGGCATGCGCCGAACCTGTTTGTTGCGATATGGTATGAGGCAGAAAATCTTTATTTTAGCGGCTTGTGTATGGGCTTTGTTGGCTACGGCTTGTGTCGATGAAAAATTTACCGACGACCCGACGGCGGTGCTCGCTTTTTCGTGCGACACGCTGTCGTTCGACACCATGTTTACCAACGTGCCGTCGCGCACATTGTCGTTCTATGTGTACAACCGCAACGACAAAGCACTGAAAATATCGTCGGTGCGACTTGGCCGCGGCGGCGAATCGTATTTCCGCTACAATCTCGACGGACGTATTCCGCCCGACAATAAGATGCTCGAAAATGTCGAAATTAAGGCCAAAGACAGTTTGTTTGTGTTTGTGGAGATGACGGCCGATCGGAATGAAGTCGATTTCCCGGTTTACTATTTGGATTCGATGCTGTTTGTAACCAACGGCGTAACGCAAAATGTGAAATTGGTGGTGTACGGACAGGATGCCGTGGTGCTCGATGCTTACACACTCGCCAAAAACCAAACGCTGACTGCCGAACGTCCCTATCTGATTTTCGACTATATGTATGTGCCTGAAGATGTTACGCTGACATTGGCGGCCGGCGCACGGCTCTATTTTCACGACAAGGCCAATTTGGTGGTCGATGGACACTTGGTGGCGCAGGGCACGCCGGAACAGCCCGTGCTGATGCGCACCGACCGTTTCGACCGCATGCCCGACGAGGATCTCACACCTTACGACTACATGCCGGGACAGTGGGGCGGTGTCTATCTGCAAAATGCGCATGGTCGCCACACACTGACACACACGCACATTCGCGGCTGCGATGCCGGCGTGGTCGTCAGCGGCACGTCTATTGCGCAGCCATCGCTCAAACTGACGAATTGCATCTTGCATACGATGACACAATACGGGCTTTTTGCCCAAAATGCCAATGTCGAAGTGGTGAATTGCGAATTGTCGAATTGCGGCACAGCCTGTTTCTATCAGTTGGGCGGCGAGGCTTATGTGGCACACACCACCATAGCCAACTACTACACATGGGGCACGCGCCAAGATGTGGCCATGGTCATTGCCAACTATTATGTCGATGGCAATTTGCTCTATCTTTTTCCCGTCAAATCGGCGGTGGTCGAAAATTCAATCGTCTTTGGCAATCAGAGCCGCGAAATAGCGTTGCTGCGCGACACCATTACCGATGCCGCCTACAATGTAACCATCAGCCATTCGTTGCTCAAGTGCCGCCGGCAAACCGATGCTTATTTTGTCGATAATTATTGGGCAAATTCGCAAAATCCCGATGCCGATGGCGTGTATCATGCCGATACGGTGTTTGTCAACACCTCGATTCGCGATATTGCGCAAACCGGCTATTTCGATTTTCGTCTGGCCGACCGGTCGAGTGCATGCGGCAAGGCCGATGTGGCTGTGGCCGAACGCTATCCCACCGACTTGGAGGGCAAGAACCGTTTGGCCGATGGCGCTCCCGATTTGGGTGCCTACGAAAAATAGATTTATACCCAAAATGATGAGAAAAACGCTGTTTTTGATAGGATTGATGGGCTTTTGCGTGGTGGCAACGGCGCAAACGGCATTCCGTGTGATGGAGTACAATGTCGAAAATTTGTTCGACACCCGCCACGACACCCTCAAACACGACGATGAATATCTGCCTGGCGGTCTGCGCGGCTGGAACTACGAACGATATAGCCAAAAATTGGCGCACATAGCGCAAGTGGTGGTGGGCGTTGGCGAATGGACTCCGCCGGCTTTGATTGCCTTATGCGAAATTGAGAATGGTCGTTGTCTGAACGATTTGACACGCTATTCGCAACTACGCCAACTGAATTATAAAATTGTGCATTACGAGTCGGACGATGCGCGTGGCGTCGATGTGGCATTGCTCTATCAGGCGCATCGCTTTCGGCCGATTCACTCGCGTCCCATACGTTTTGTGTTGCCTTCGGGCAAAACCACGCGCGACATTTTGTATGCGTGCGGAGCGTTGCCCAACGGCGATACACTGCATCTGTTTGTCAACCATTTCCCGTCGCGTCTGGGTGGTGAATTGGAGAGCGAACCGAACCGACTGTTTGTGGCAGCGCAGTTGCGGGCGGCGGTCGATAGTGTGCAAGCCGTCGATGCCGATGCGCTGATTATGATCATGGGCGATTTCAACGACTATCCCGACAATCGCAGTATGCGGGAAGTGCTTGGCGCACAGCCTGTTGCCGGTGATTCTTTGTCTGCTGACCAACTCTACAATCTCACCTACGCGTTGCACCAAAGTGGCGCTATCGGCAGTTATCGGCACGACGGACAGTGGGGCATGCTCGACCAAATAGTGGTGTCGGGCGCGCTGCTGAACGGTAGCAAGGCCACACAGATAGCCGCCGACGCTGCGCAGGTGTTCGCGCCCGATTGGCTGCTCGAACCCGATAAACCGCTTGGCACAAAACCGTTTCGTACCTATGTCGGGATGCGGTTCAATGGCGGGTACAGCGATCATCTGCCCGTGTATGTCGATGTCGAACTGCATAAAAATGAGCACGCATCGCCGCTTCACTGAATAGAACGCACCGATGTCGGAAATAATGTTTATCTCTGCACCACCGAACAAATAATTTTTTTTTGATTTATGGCGAAAAAAACAAATGCGGCGCGTCTGCTTGATGCGCATAATATTCCTTACGAACTCATTCCGTACGACGCCGGCGAAGTGGAACTTGGTGCCGTGCATGTGGCCGAACAGATAGGCGAGCCTATCGAACGGGTGTTCAAAACATTGGTGCTGCGCGGCGACAAAAACGGCTGTTTCGTCTGCGTCGTTCCGGGCGACAAGGAGGTCGATTTGAAACTCGCGGCCAAAGTCTCCGGCAACAAAAGTTGCGCGCTGATTCCCGTCAAAGATTTGCTCGGACTCACCGGCTACATCCGTGGTGGTTGTTCGCCCATCGGCATGAAAAAACATTTTCCCACCTACATACACGACACTTGCCGGCAGTTTCCGTTCATCTACGTCAGTGCCGGTATGCGCGGTTTGCAACTGCGCATTGCCCCCGACGATTTGGTGCGGGCGGCCGAAGCCGAAGTTTGTGTGTTATTCTGATTTTTTTTTGCAGATTTGACAAAAAAAGTGTAATTTCGCAACCGCAAAAAAACAGTAGTTGACTATGGTTGTAAAAGTGTTGCTCGAAACGCAGTGCGCCGGCTGTAAAGCCACGCTCGAAGCCGTTCGCGCTGCAGTGCCCGAAGGAACAATCGTCGAAGCAATAACCGACGTAAAACAGATTCTGGCGTACAAAGTGTGGCGTTTGCCGGCGGTGGTCATCGACGACAAAGTGGTCGCCACCGGTCGCAACCTGACTGCCGAACAGGCTGCAACGCTTATTGCCACCCACATAAATAAATAGTGTATGGATGTTTCCGAAATTCTCAATCTCTCGGCCTCGCCGTGGTGGATTACATTTTTGCTGGCTGTGGTGTTTGCGCTCGACCCGTGCGCCATACTCACCAATATAGCCGCCATTGGTTTCGTTAGTCGCGACTTGGAAAGTCATAAACGCGTGTTTATCAACGGATTGTGGTACACGCTTGGGCGCACGCTCGCATTTGGAGTGTTGGGCGCAGTGCTGATGTTGTTGCTGCGTGGCGGCGCCGACATTTTGCACTTGCAGGAACTGTTTGCCGAATATGGCGAACTGCTCTTGGCGCCATTCCTTATTATAATGGGTGTACTGATGTTCATTGCCGACTTGCTGCCTGCGTTGGGTGGCAACAGGCTGGCCGACAAGGTCGAAGGGCGCATCAAACCCAATGCTGCCGGTGCGCTGCTGCTGGGTGCGGTGCTGTCGTTGGCGTTTTGCCCGACCAATGCAGCCCTCTTTTTTGGCATGGTGGCGCAACCGCACATTGCCGTATGGCACATCGTGTTTTTTGCCCTTGTGGTGGCATTGCCTGTGCTGGTCGTTGCGTGGATTCTGGCGTTTAGTTTCGACAACATCAGCCGTTTCTACGAAAAAATACGCCACGTCGGCAAATGGTTCCGTTGGAGCATCGGCGTTTTGTTCATTTTGTTAGGCCTGTTTTTCCTGATAGAACACCTGTTGGAATAAAATGCACAAAAAAGTTGCATAATTCACAAAAAAGTCGTACCTTTGCGCCGCTTTTTCACGGAGCATCCGTGTGATGGGAAATCAAGCCCCAACAATGCTTGAATTTTGAGTAACACATTTTTTTACAAAAAACAATGAAAACATTTGAATTGAAAGGCGAAGTTCGTAACGAACTCGGCAAAAAAGCCACCAAAGCACTCCGCGCTCAAGGTTTGGTACCTTGCGAACTCTATGGCGTGGGTCAAAACGTACACTTTGTTGTGTCCGAAGCAGCATTGCGCAAACTGATTTATACGCCCGACATCTACCTCGTCAACTTGGAGGTTGCCGGCAATCAGGTTTCGGCCGTGATGAAAGAGATTCAGTTCCACCCCGTATCGGATCGCGTGTTGCACATCGATTTTCTGCAAGTGATCGAAAGCAAACCAATTGTCATGGAAGTGCCGGTGCGCCTCGAAGGTCATGCTGCCGGTGTGCGTGCCGGTGGTAAATTGAGCCTCGAAATGCGCAAACTGCGCGTGAAGGGTCTTGCCGCCGCCATTCCCGAAAAACTCGTCATCAACATCGACGATCTTGGTTTGGGCAAAACCATCCAAGTGAAAGATTTGCACTTCGACAACCTCGAACTTTTGAACGGCTTGCAAAGCGTTGTTTGCAGCGTGAAACTGACCCGTGCCGCCATGGGTAACGCTGCCGCTGCTGCTGCCGGCAAATAACTCAAACGTTTATGAAATATCTGATTGTCGGTTTGGGCAATATCGGTTCGGAATACGAACACACCCGCCACAATATCGGTTTCGACACATTGGACGCTTTTGCGGAAGCGTCCAATGCTGTTTTTGAAACACGACGCTACGGCGATGTGGCCACTTGCAGCCTGAAAGGACGTCAACTCGTGCTGCTCAAACCTTCGACATACATGAACCTGAGCGGACAAGCCGTGCGCTATTGGCTGCAACAAGAGAAAATTCCTGTGGAGCAACTCTTGGTGGTAGTGGACGACCTATCGTTGCCGGTGGGCGCACTGCGCCTGAAACCGAGTGGCAGCGATGGCGGACACAACGGCCTGAAAAATATTCAGCAACTGATTGGTACACAGCAATATGCGCGACTGCGTTTCGGCATTGGCAGCGATTTCCCGCGCGGTGCGCAAATCGACTATGTGCTGGGACGCTTCGCACCCGACGAGCGTACAGCCTTGGAGCCGCGCTTTGCACAAGCGGTGGAAATGATTAAAACTTTTTGCTTGGCCGGCATTCAGACTGCCATGAATCAGTATAATAATAAATAGGGTGTCGGTCGGCAGAACCGGCACTTTGTGTTGTAAAACATCTTTTGGCACGTTATGGGGCTGAAAGATGCTTTTTCTTTGTCGGTAAAAACAGTTATTTTGTCGATAAAACTACGTTTTTTTGCCGTCTTGTTGAAAAAAATGCAAAAAAATGGCAGATGTTAAAATAAAAATTTGTAACTTTGCAGCGTGTTTTGATAATAAACCGTCTATTTTTTAACATTAAAATACATTGAGTGAAAGTAAAATGTAAAAATTAGGATTTTAACATTTGAAATGACGGCAAAAAGCGATATTTTAATTTAATTTCTTAATAACTAACCTAAAAACAAAAAACAGTATGAAAAAATTTTTCTCAGTCTGGTTTGTGGCGCTGCTTTGCGGCTTTACTACTGCAGTGAGCGCTGTGAATATTACAGTAGTTTGTAATCCTGATGAGATAGAAGTCGTATCGCCATCAGGGGCAATTGTACCAACAAGTAACGACGGCGTGTGGGTAAACGGCGAAAATACTTGCGTAGTAAATTATGGTGATACGATTAAAGCCAAGTCACCGGATGTATTGATTAAAATTGTGCAATCGTATTATTGTGGTGGGGAAACACCTTGTTCTAATTCGTCCTTTAGTGTAAGTGGTGCGTATGTCTTGTATCCGTCAGATGGAAATACCTATACCGTTACGGTGTATAATTTGGCCGATATTCGTACGGCATCGTGCAAGGTGGTGGTAGATGATGCTTCTAAATTGACCTTGAAGCGTGGTGGTAGTGATTATTCTAGACCGGCAGTGTCGTTGGTCAACGGAGAAAATACGGTTGCTTTCATCCCGAATGGACATGAATGTGGGTATTCAGAAGCGGAGTTTCAGTTTCGGGGAACTAAAAACTGGTATCAATTGACAGATGGTGAGAATACCCTTTCATTCCAAAGTTATTGTTCTATGACGGTAACGGATGGTGCTACGGTCAATGTGCAGTTTAATGCTCCCGATGTGGATGTGCCGGTGAAATTTGAAGGTGACGTTGACGCATTCGCCAAAGTAGAGGTGAATGGCGTAGAAGTAGATAAAGCCACATGGAGTGCTGATGGTTATACTGTAAAATTGGGCTCGGAGATCAGTTTGTATGGCAACAACACGGATTACACCTTGAACTCGTTGACAATTAAAGACAACAAGGTCGATTCGTATGCTAGTTTCTTTAATGGTTATGCTTATTCCTTTACGGTTACCGAAACATCCGATTATACCATCAATTTGTCGGCCACAAAATTTGTGCCATTCGATATTTATCTAACCATAGACCATCCAGAGTATGTGGAAGTTGCTTATCAAGATGCATCGTACAATAAACAAGTTGTAACTCCGGCAACTTCTGAACGGACCAAAGTAACGTTGCCTGCTGGTACATCATCTGTAACTATCAATGCTCTAAACGCAGATTGCTATATTGATAGTATTAAAGATCAGACTGGTAAGGAGCGTTATGCCGGCTCTATTAATGTTAATGCAAACGATGAATTTACTGTTTGGGCAGGCCAACTCAATCGTACCTCTACTGTGTATATTAACTTTGATGACCCGACGCTGTTCCAATATGGTGGTCAAGTACAAAGAGGCGCATCTTCATTTGCTACGGCTGTTGTTACTTTCCAATCGCAGTCTTCTGATCCTAATGGAACGTATAATAATGGGTATAAGAATAATGAGATCCCGTTTGACCCGCAGAAAGAGAATTTGTTCAACATCAGTTTGTATGGTAATAGTGGTTTATTCTATCTGAATCAGAAAGTGCGCTCATTTGGATCGTCTGATCGCTTTGAAAATGTGCAGGATAAAGATGTGATTGACGTCTATTTGCGCTACTATACATTCTCGTTCGAGGACGAAAGCAGTGCCTACACGAGTGCAGTGATCACAACAGATCTTGTGAAATATGGTAATTTGTGGGTTGCGCGTCCCGGTACTATAATTCAATTTACCACAGATGCTCCGTCTGTTAAATTGGGCGAAGCAGAACTTGTGGCTAATGACGAGGGTGTGTATAGCGTAACGCTTGATGACAATGCCACTGTTGTGTTAGATAAGGCTACTCCCACCGCCATCGAATCGGTTACCATCGAGAAACCGCGCAACAACAATGTTTATACCTTGCAAGGCATTCTGCTGATACAAGATGCCAGCGAAGCCCAAATAGATGCTTTGCCGCGTGGTTTGTACATCATTAACGGCGAAAAGCGCATCGTTACCAATCGCCGTTAACACTTGACGCTATAATGTCAGAATTGAAAGTTTAACAGAGAAGCGGCGTGCAGGCGTAGTGTGTAATAACATTGCGCCTGCCGTTGTTGTAGAAGCATAGTCTATTAAAAATAGGTAAGAGATGAGAAAAATTGTTTTTTGTATTTGTGCAATTTGCCTGTCGGTGTCGGCATTGGCACAGTCGGCGTTGGATGTGGGCAGCCGTATGGCGTTGCGTCATCTGCGTGCGTCGTCGTCGGTCGAGGTCGATAGGGCGGCGGGCACGTTGCGTACCGTACGTCGCGATGCATCGGAGCGTTATGTTTGTGCGCTGATGTCGTTGGATGCTACTGTGTCGTTGGACTCGTTGTCGAGTGCCGGCGTGGTAGTACATGCGCAGCGCGGTCGGGTGGCGGTGGTTTCGTTGCCGCTGTCGGCAGTGGAGCGCGTGGCGTCGATGCGTGGTGTACGGCGTTTGTCGCTGTCGCGCGAGTTACAGCCCAAAAACGATGTGGTGCGCCAACTTATCGGTGTCGATAAGATTCATGCCGGCAACGATTTGTTGCGAGGCTACACGGGACGTGGTGTGCTTACCGGCATCGTCGATGGCGGTTTAGACCCGAATCACATCAATTTCCGCAACGCCGACGGCACGAACCGCATTCAGTTCTTGAGTCACATTGTTTATTCCAAAACATCGTCGCTGGGTTATGTCGAAAAGGATTATACGCCCGACAACATCGCCAAATTCACCACCGACGACGAGGAGTCGTTCCACGGTACACACACGTTGGGCACCATGGCCGGCGGCTATCGTGGTACGGCACAGACGGCGCAGAAGAAAAGCGAGTTTGCGGCTACGGTGGCCGATATGGATTGCCCGTTCTACGGCATGGCTTACGAATCGGACATAGTGGCCTCGTGCGGCACGCTGCAGGATGGTTTCATTGCGCTCGGTATAGAAAATATTTTGAACTATCGTTACGATCACAATCAGCCGGCAGTCATCAATTTGTCGCTGGGCAGCAATCTTGGCTCGCACGACGGCAAAAGTATGTTGGGTCAATACCTTGCGTTGGCCGGCGAGGAGGCCATCATTTGTGTGGCGGCCGGCAACGAAGGCGATTTGCCCATAGCGTTGAGAAAAACATTTACCGAAGGCGACACCGTTTTGCAGACCTTCATCTATCCGCGTGTGGCGGTGGGCAGTTATCAGAACTTGCGTTATGGCGGCATCGATGTGTATGGCAACGACACAACGCCGTTTTTGCTCAAAACGGTGATTGTCAACAAAACACGCCCGTTTGCTAGACCGACGGATCTGGTGCCTATTGAAGAAAATACCGAAAACGTGCCGCATTATGTTGCGTCGCCCGACTATATAGAAAGCAGCGACGACATAGGTAATCACTCCATGTTTAACAAAGCGTTCAAGGGCTATGTGGGTGCCGGCTCCGATATCGACGAAGATGCCCAACGCTATTATTGCAAAATGGATTTCTTTACGTTTGACAACACCGAAACCAATGCGGCCGGCAACTACATTTTGGGATTTCAGGTTGTGGGCAAGCCCGGCCAGCGCATCGATTGCTATATCGACGGCTCGTTCAACCATTTCGACGCATACGACCTCGAGGCGTATGGCTGGTCGGACGGTTCGTGCAATGGTTCAATCAGCGATATGGCTTGCGGCGACAATATTTTGGTTGTCGGTTCGTACAATTCGCGCGATTCGTGGGGCTCGCTCGATGGCGGCATTTATGGTTATCAGGGGGCGTTTGCAGGCAACGATGTAACGTCGTTTACGTCGTTTGGTACGCTGATAGACGGCCGCAATCTGCCGCATGTGTGCGCTCCGGGCGCAGCGGTGGTGTCGTCGAGCAGCAGTTATTATGCATCGTTTGAAAATTTGCAGCCCAACGCGTTGCAGGCCAAATATGCCGAAAGCAATCGTACCAACATTTGGCATCAGTCGCTCGGCACGTCGATGGCCACGCCGGTAGTGGCAGGCGCCATTGCGTTGTGGCTCGAGGCCGACCCGACTTTGACAATCGACGATGTGAAAGATATTATTGCCACGACGTCGCAAGTCGATGCCGATGTGCTTGGCACAAAAGGCAACCCGTTGCAGTGGGGCGCCGGCAAGTTCGATGCGTATGCCGGCCTGAAAGAGGTGATTCGTCGCGCTTCGACCGGTCTCGAGTCGGTGCCCGAACGTTTGAACCGCTTGCTGATTGCTTCGCCCGATGCGCGGCACTTCAACCTGTTCCTTGCAGGCGCCACACATATTGATGCTGTGGTGTATAATACTGTGGGACAGGCGGTTATGACTGTCGAATCGTCGAGCGATGAACTGAATTTAGATGCGTCGTCGTTGTCGGCCGGCGTGTATGTGGTGCGGGTGAATGGCACGCACACGCAGTGTATAGTAGTACAATAAATAACCAAATCAACTATCAAACATGAAACATTTTCTTTACAAATTGACGAAGAGAGTGGCAGTGGCAGTCGTATTGTTGGGCTGTCCGTTGCTGCTGTTGGCTCAAACGGAATCCACTGAGCCGTTTTTGACATTTCGCACCACGTTGTACGAGACGGCCGGTGCGCAGAACTCTTTCACAATAGCGATTGCCGCCACCGATTCTATCTATATCTCTATGGATTGCGGTTTCGGCAAATCGGAATGGGAAGTCGGCAAATCGGTATTTAGCGAAGATTCTCAAAGTTTGGAAGGTACGCTCGTTACGGGTACTGTGTCGAGCGCCGGCGTGGTGAAACTCTATGGCGATGCTTCGAAAATCGACTATCTGAACCTCGATGGCTGCTACATCGAGAGCATCGACTTGTCGCAACTGACTAATCTGGAGATTTTGAGCATGCAGCACAATCTGCTGAAATCGTTGGACTTGTCGCACAACAGCAAATTGCGCGCGTTGTATCTGACCGACAACCCGTTCAGCGCCGAATCGCCGCTGGTGATAGGCGACAAACCCGAGTTGATGTTGCTCGAAATTGCCCAAATCGACCACTTCGATGGTGCCCAATTCGACTTGACGAAATATCCGAAGATGCAATCGCTCGATGCGTATCACAATTTTGGTGTAACGCACATCGACCCGACCAAATGCCCGAACTTGTTGCGCTTGACGCTCGATTTGACGAATGTCGAAACGTTGGATGTGAGCCAAAACCCCGATTTGCTGATTCTGAATATCAGCGATACGCGCATCAGCAGCATTGACGTGAGCCACAACACCAAGTTGCAGCAACTCTACTGCACACACCAATCGGGCACTTATAATGTCGGTACGAAATTGGATAAACTCGACCTGACGAATAATCCGAATCTGATTTACCTGTTCTGCTCGGCCAATAACCTCACGGAACTAGATGTGTCGAAATGTACGTTGTTGCAGGCGTTGTATGCCGACAAAAACTACCTGACGGAACTCGATTTGTCGGCCAACACGAACCTTGTGCTTGTGCATATCAACGATAATTATCTGAATTTTGCCACGTTGCCGTTCGATCCCGGCAATTGGAGCGAATACTTTTACCAACCGCGCATGATACCGACCGAATTGTCGTATGTCGAAGGTACGGAATTGGACTTCAGCAGCAAGGTGTTGCGCGAAGGCACCACCACCACAGCGGCGTTGTACAGCATTTCGGAGTTGAACCCCAATACATTGACCCTGCTCGACGAGAACTATTTCGAATATGCCGACGGCAAAGTAACGCTCAAAAAAGCGCACACCGACAGTTTGGTCATTGCGTTCATCAACAACAAATTCCCTGAAGCGGTGCTCTATGCCGGCCACTTCAAAGTGAAGACCGCCAAAGAGTTTGGCGCGCCCGACAAAGCGTTCAGCATGAATATGAGTTCGGCCAACGAACCGCTGAATTTCTCGATAGGCTTGACCGGTGCCACGCCCGAAAATCCGAAAGAGTGCTACCTGCAACTCGGCAATTCCGACACGTTCGACACCATCAAGGTTACGACATCGCATTTGCCGGTTACACCGAATGTGGATACAAAAACGGCGTACATCTTCACGGTGTATGTGCCCGAGGGCGTGTCGGTGTCGGCACTTGGCGTGAACGATGTGCCGCTGAATGCTATTGACTTGTCCAAACTGGTGGGACTCGAAGAGTTGAACTTGGCCAATACCGGCTTGTACACCATCGATTTGAGCAAAAACCGCTTGCTCCATTCGCTCGATTTGAGCAAAAACAATCTTTCGGCCTTGTCGCTGGCGGGCGCAAGTACCTATTTCAGCAAAAATTTGCTGGAAAATGTCAATGTCAGCAACAACCAACTGACGGACTTGACCTTGCACTATGTGCTGGCCATACGCCATCTGGATATCAGCAACAACAACTTGTCGAAAGTCGGTTTTGCCGACCGCGACACGGTGATAACCATCGACTTTTCGGATGCCGACAACCTGATTTCCATCGACTTGTCGAACAACAAGTTCACGGAGTTGGATTTCACGCACTGCGAGAAGTTGCAAACATTGCGCGCGTCGAACAACTTGTTGACCTCAATTGTCTATCCGACGACGAACAACATCGACACATTGGCCATCGATGGCAATAAATTTACGCTGGCTACATTGCCGGAGCAGGGCAGCCTGAAACAGTACAAATATGCGCCGCAAGCCGATATTCAGATTGCGACCAAAGGCCCGAGCACCGATTTGTCGGAACAAAATCGTACCATCGACGGAGCGCAAACGGTGTATGTGTGGAAACGAATCAAAGACGGTACGGCATTGACCGAAGGCTCCGATTACACCATCGAAAATGGTCTCACGCGCTTTGTTACCGTTGGCGATACGATTTATTGCGAAATGTCGCATCCGGCTTTTTCCGACTTTGCCGATGCCAACGTGCTGAAAACCACGCCGATACTTGCTGCCGGAATGCCGACCAATGTGGTGGCCTCGTTCAAAACCACAGCCGATGGCGACACCGTGCGTCTGTCGCTTGCTGCCGTTGATGATAGCGGCATTGCCATCTATTTCGATTGGCAGGGCAATGGCAACCTGACGCAATATGTGTTGGGATCGACCTATCGGTTGTTCGAGGCTGTTACCAAGGCCGATACCGACGTCAAGGTGTACACCTACGAACCCGAGGAACGCATCACCGTATTCAGTATGACCGGTGCCTCGTTATCCTCGTTCGATGGCAGCCGACTGAATGACGCCATCGGTGTAACGGTGGCCAATGCCGGCTTGTCGGCGATAACTTTGCCGACGACTACGAACAAGTTGAAAGATTTGAATCTGTCGGGCAACAACCTGAAAACGATTGATCTGTCGGCTTACAGCAACCTCTATTGGCTGATGCTGAACGCCAACGACTTGCAAACGCTTGATGTGAGTAAAAACACGACGCTCGGTATCTTGTCGGCATCGGGCAACCAACTTAAGAGTGTAACGCTCGACAATCCCGCTATGTGGAGTTTGGATTTGTCCACCAACTATTTTGAACAGATTTCGTTGGATGGCGCGCCAAACTTGGAGCAGGTAACGTTGGCACACAACTACTTGTCGCAACTCGATGTGTCGAAGTTGACGCACCTGCGCGCCTTGGTACTTAACAACAACTTCTTCACATTCAATACATTGCCGTTGCCAAAGACAGCGTACACGCTTTATATTTATACCAATCAGTCGCCGGTCGATGCAGCGCTGGTCGATATGACGGTCGATTTGAGCGAACATTTCGAAGTGAACGGCGACACAACCGTTTATCGTTGGTTCATCGATGTGCCTACCATCAACGAAGCAGGCGAACTCGAAGGCGAAGAGTTGGTCGAAGGCGTGGAATATACCATCGACAATGGTGTTACTACTTTCTTGCGCAGCGTTGGCGAGGTGATGTGCGTGATGACCAATGCCACATTCCCCGACCTCTATCAGCACACCAATTTGTTGGATGTAACCACCGGCCTCGACCCCGTTGCTGCCGACCATGCGTCGGCTTCGGTTGTTGTGCGCGACCGCACGATTATTGTTTCGACCGACGACGAGGCTCCTGTGCGTTTGTACAATGTGAATGGTATGTTATTGTGCACGGCGGCTGTTGCTGCCAATGGCGAAGTCGTGTTGCCGAATGTGGCATCGGGTGTTTATGTGGTGATGGTGGGCAATCGTGCCTACAAAGCCTTAGTGCCGTAAACCACAGCCCATCTGCCTTAAACAAAAATCTCTACTTTATTAAAAGTGGAGATTTTTGTTTTGTAATATCTAAAAAAAAGAACTCGCACCCAAAAAGTTAAACATAAAACTTTTGTAGAGAAGCGAGTCCTTTCATTGAAGAAATGTTTGCAGGCTGTCTGTGGCGGTTGCCGGCGTGCGCTTATGCGCCAACGACACCGAGTTCGCGCCCGATTTTTGTAAATGCGGCGATACATTTGTCGAGATGTGCCCGCTCGTGTGCCGCCGAAATTTGTACGCGGATGCGCGCTTGTCCTTTAGGCACAACCGGATAGTAGAAACCGGTAACATAGATGCCTTCGTCCTGTAGTCGGGCGGCAAACTCTTGCGACAATTTGGCGTCGTAAAGCATCACGGCACAAATGGCCGATTGTGTCGGTTTGATGTCGAAACCGGCAGCCAGCATTTTTTCTCTGAAATAGAGCGTGTTGGCATGCAGCCGTTCTTGGCGTTCGTTGGTGCTGTTCATCATGCGGAATAGTTCGATGCCGGCGGCTACAATCATCGGTGGCAGTGAATTCGAGAAAAGATATGGGCGCGAACGCTGACGCAGCAAGTCGATAATCTCTTTTTTGCCGGTGGTGAATCCGCCGACGGCTCCACCGAAGGCTTTTCCCAGAGTGCCGGTGATAATTTCTATTTGTCCGCGCAGGTCGAATTGCTCGGTTACACCGCGACCTGTGGCACCAACCACGCCGGCCGAATGGCTCTCGTCCACCATGACCATGGCGTTATAGCGGTTGGCAAGCGCATATATTTGATCGAGCGGACAAACGTTGCCGTCCATCGAAAAGACGCCGTCGGTAACAATCAGACGAAACCGACAGGCTTGTGCTGCTTGCAACTGTGCTTCCAAGTCGGCCATATCGGCGTTGGCATAGCGAAAACGTTGTGCCTTGCATAAGCGCACGCCATCGATGATGGAGGCGTGGTTGAGTGCATCGGAAATGATGGCATCTTCGTCGGTGAGCAGCGGCTCGAACACACCGCCATTGGCATCGAAACAGGCTGCATATAATATGGTGTCCTCGGTGCCGAAAAAGTGCGCGATGGCTGCTTCCAACTCTTTGTGCAAATCTTGTGTGCCGCAGATAAAACGCACCGACGACATACCGTAGCCGCGTGTGTCGAGCGCATGTTTGGCAGCGTCTATCAGTGCCTGATGGTCGGCCAAGCCCAAGTAGTTGTTGGCGCAAAAATTGAGTACGGTTTTTCCGTTGACGGTGATTTCGGCACCTTGGGGCGAGCAGATGAGTCGCTCGTTTTTGTACAAACCGGCCTCTTTGATTGCGGTCAGTTCGGCTGATAAATGTTGCTGAAAATCCGAATACATGGCATTATAATTTTGTAGGTTGAACAATTCAAAAACGTACCATCATTTCGATGGTCAGTTTGTCTTGCTTGTTGGGGTCGGCTTTGCTCCAATCGGCATAAAAGTATTTTTCGTAGTTGATGCGTAGGTCGGCCATGAATGGTCGCACCAAACTCAGTGTAACACCGGCTGTTACGCGGTGGCGCTCGATGCCGTGCGTGTGGAAGTTGTCCAAAATGTCGTCGAAACCGTCGTAGTTTTCGCTCATCCAATCGTAACGCGCCAAAAACGACAATTTATGGAACACTTTGGGCAACATCAAATCGTAGTTGGCAAAGGCCGATACGGCATGCGTGGGTTTGAAGTCGTCTATTTGATAGGTTTTGTAGAGATATTCGGCTTCGATGTGAAAGTTGTAAAAATCGCTGAACATGCCGACATCGTACACGTTCATACGCAGGCTGTCGGGGTCGAACGATTGAAAATTGAGCGAAATATTGAGGTATTCGCATGGGTCGAATGTGGCACGGGCTGCATAGCACATATTGGTGTGCCACGAGGTTTGATTGTAGAGCCCCAAACCATTGTACACGCCGGCTACGACCGAGAACGGAAATTTCTCTTTCATCTCGTAACCGATGGAAAATCCGACATCGCGCAAACCGGTTATCTCTTTGGCCAAAAACGAACGGTTGGCAAAATATTGGTTGTGCGGACTGCGCAGGTTGTCGGTGCTGAACGGCACTTTCATCTGGCCGAGTGTCAGCGACATACCTTTGACAGGAAACACGCGCACATACGCATCGAGCATTTTAGTTTTGCCTTGATCCGAAAGGTCTATCTCGGCCTTGTAGGCCACTATCGGGTGCACATTGCCGGTGATGCTGATGCGGGCGTTGCGCACCATGAAACGATGCGAATTGAGTGTCGAACAATATTCGTACCGACCACGTACAGTGCCGTGAATCTCGGGGATATAGTCGGTTTTCGACATCTTTTTGACATCGAGCGCTTTGCCTTCGTCCACATCGGGTGCGCCGGCATTGGCCGGGTCGAAGGGCAGATATTGCCTAATCGAGTCGATGGGCGTGCGTCCCGAAAGGGTGGCACACATCATACACAAAATGCTGATAATCAGTATGTGTTTGTCGTAAATCTTCATACTTTATGCCTTTTTTGAAATTAAGTCGGGGAGCAGGGCAGTGAGTGCGTCCATGGAGTTGAGCACAATGTCGGCACCGGCATTGCGTAATTCATGCGGCTGCAGTATGCCTGTGTTTACTGCGATGGTGAAAATGCCGGCTGCCACGGCCGACCGCACGCCCAGCGGCGCGTTTTCTACCACCATGGCTTGCCACGGTTGAACGGCGGCTTTGCGCAAGGCCGTCAGGTAGGGCTCGGGGTCGGGTTTGCCATGCGTAACATCGAATGCCGTTACCATTTTTTCGCGCACAAAAATGCCTGGAAAATGTGTGTTCAGCGTGTCGAACAACGACTGCTGTGCCGAACCTGTAACGATGTAAATATCAAGACCTTGCGCTTTCAGTTGGTGCAACAATTCTTGCACATGGGCTACGGGTTTTACGGCACCGCATTCTATAAAATAACGTCCTTTTTCGGCATAGAGCATGTCGCTTTCGGCTTTGGTAGCAGGGCGCCCGTGCGTTTTCAGAAAATATTCGTTGATGACCGATTCGCCCGTGCGTCCCTCGTTCAAGTAGGCATCGTATTCCGAAAATTCAAAACCGTGATTTCTGAATGTCTTAGCCCACGCATACGCATGGTAGGGCATCGAGTCGAACAACACACCATCCATGTCGAAAAATACGGCCTGCAACGCCCATTGCGGATAGGCGTGCCGTGTCAAAAAATCATCAATCGCTTTCATCGTCTGCAAAGATACTGTTTTTTTTGCGATTCGTTGTAAAAAATGACAAAAAATAGCGCAAATATTTGATAACTTGCACCTTTTTTATTATCTTTGCAGTCAATTTTCGTGCCAAATTTGCCAAATTCCAAATTCAAGAATAATCTAATCTAAAACTCTAAAATTTATACAACGATGAAAAAAACACTTTTCTTGTCAGCCATCTGTTTGTTGGCCGTAGTGTGCCTGTTTAGCAGTTGCGCCCCCGACGACGACAATTTAGACGAAGCGTTGCTTATCGGCAAATGGCAGTCGGGTACTTTGTACGAAACTTATGCCGCCAACCACACCGGCACTACATGGGACACTGCCGACGATGTAACCGAAGCCGAAGCGCAAAAGTTCGAATGGACGTTGGAAAAATCCACTTTGACGCAAATCCACATCATGGAAATGACGGGCGAGGGCACCATCCCGAAAGTGTACGCTGTGCTCGTTCTCGATGCTACAACATTGGTGTACGAAGACGATTACGGCACTAAAAAAACATTCACTAAGGTGCCGGAATAGTCTATGAAAAAAGCACTTAAAATCACAGGCTGGACATTGTTGTCGCTGCTGTCGGTGGTGCTTATTGTGGTGTGCGTGGCTGTGTATGTGGTGTTCACACCCGAACGTCTCACGCCTATCGTACGCAAATATGTGCCGCAGTTTGTAACGTGCGAAACATCGCTCGACGAAGCCGACCTGACCTTCTTCAGCACATTTCCCGAATTTGGTGTGCGTTTGCACAATGTATGCCTCAAAAATCCGACGCCCGGATCGCCATCGGACACTTTGGCCAATGTCGACAATCTGACTGCTACCATCGATGTGTGGCAGTTTCTCGCCAACGATGCGCTCGTTGTCAATGCCGTGATACTCGACGGCGGATATGCCAACATTTACACCGATAGCCTCGGGCAGACCAACTATGACATTGTAGTCGCTTCCGACGACGAACCGGATACGACGGCCACCGCATTGCCTTTCGATTTGCTGAATATTCATGCAGTGAAAATCGCCAATTTGCGTGTCCGTTACACCGACGACCAAAATCGCATGCACGCTGCTATCGACGATGTACAGGCGCAAATCGGCGGCAACTATGCCGACACCGATATGATGGCCGATGTGTCGTTGCAATTACAAAATGTGCTCTTTGCCACCGACGACACCGCCCGCATCGAGGTGCAAGTGCCGCATGTGGCGTTGCGCACCAAGGCGGCACTTACCGGCAACGATGTACAAGCATCGGTGGCGATCGACTTGCAAAGCCTTGACTGCGCCATCGCCGGCGACCAAATGCTGACACAAGCCGACATTAGCGCTACGGTGCCTTTGACGGCAAATCTGGACACCATGTTGGCCAATGTGCGCAAAGCCGAATTGGTGTTGGCCGACCATAAAATTACACTCGATGGCTGGGCGCAAATGCGCGACACAAACATCGTGATGGATGTCGATTTTGCTACCGACGAATGGCAAATCGAAAAAGTGATCAGCCTGATTCCGGCCGCCTATGCCGACCTGCTTGATGGCATCGATGTTAAGGGCGATATTGTTTTATCCGGTTGTGTATCAGGTGTTTATAATAGTAGTACACTTCCGCAAATTACTGCCAATGTCGATTTACGCAAGGCCAAAGTGTCGGTCGAAGGCGTGCCGTACAAGTTGCACGATGTGGGCGCCAAAGCTACTGCACATCTCGATTTGAACGATGGCGCTGTGTCGGATGCCGTCATCACGCAACTGACTGCCAAAATGGGAACTTGTAGCGTACAGGCAGACGGGCGTGTGAACGATTTGCTGGGCGCACTGCGTTGCAATTTGCACCTCAAAGCCGATGTCAATCTGCCCGAATTGGCGCCTGTGTTGCCCGCCGATTTGAACGTCGCGCTTGACGGCCGCACCAAGGCCGATGTGCAGGCAAAATTTGCTTTGGACGACGTGTTGGCGCTCAATCTCGACAAAATAATTGCAAATGGAACGCTGACTTTCAGCGATTTAGATGTGGTGTACAACGATAGCATTTTTGTCGAGGCACCGGCGCTCACCGTGCAGGCTGCGCTGCCAAGCCCGAGCAAAAATCGTGCGTTCAAAGAGATGTTGCAGGCCAAAATCGCAGCACCCGACTTGCGTGTCGAAATGCTTGGCACGTTGGATGCCGCGCTGACCGATGCCGCGCTGACCGTGGCCACATCCAATCTGCTCGACACCACGCAAATGTTGTCGGCAACTTGCGCCTTCGAAATGCAACATTTGTTGGCACACATGGACACGATTTCGGCTGATGTGGTGGCACCAAAAGGCAAAATCACTTTGTCGCCAAGCCGACGTAATGCCAAAAATCCGCGCCTGCAATGCTCGTATAGCAGCGAAACGCTGGCCGCCAACATGGGCACGGCACTCGGCGTAACTACCAAACACATCGACATTTCGGCGTCGACCACCTACGACGAAACACAGGAAAACCTCTATCTGAAATGGAACCCGACACTCAAAATCGACTTCAACGATGGTCGTTTCCGTATGGCCGGCATTGAACCCGAAATCCGCATTCCGGCGATAAAATTCGCTTTCACGCCGCGCAAACTGACTATTGATGACAGCCGCATTGTCATCGACCGTTCCGATTTCAGCCTGACGGGCGAAGCACGCAATATCCGCAAATTCATCAAAAACGACGGATTGCTCGAAGGCGAATTTAATTTTGTGTCGGAACAAACGGACATAAACCAACTGCTCGATTTGGTGAGTGGTTTTGGCAATGCCGACTCGACACAAACCGCCGAAACTGCCGTTGCCGAAACTGAAGAACCGGCTGTAGAACAACAAGATAACCCGTTCATGGTGCCAAAAGGCGTCGATCTGACACTGAATACGCACATCAAAAATGCGCTTTTTGCCGACAATCGTCTGCAAAACATTGCCGGCAAACTGACGGTGAAAGATGGCGTGTTGGTGCTCGAACAGATGGGCTTCACGTGCGAAGCGGCCGAAATGCAACTGACGGCCATGTATCGCAGCGAAAGGCGCAATCACTTGTTTGCCGGGCTCGATTTCCACCTCATCAATATCGACATCAAACAACTGATACACATGGTGCCGGATGTCGATACTATTTTCCCGATGCTCAAATCGTTCGAGGGACGGGCGCAGTTCCATTTGGCAGCCGAAACCTATCTGAAATCGAATTACGACCTCAAAATATCGACACTGCGCGGCGCCGCTGCCATCGAAGGCAAAGACCTTGTTCTGCTCGATAGCGAAACGTTTGCCAAAATAGCCAAACCACTCTTGTTCAACCGCAAAACCAAAAATTTGGTGGATAGTATCAGTGTGGAGGCTACCGTTTTCCGCGACGAGGTCGATTTGTATCCGTTCGTCATGTCGATGGACAAATACTCGGCTGTGGTGGGCGGTCGGTACGACCTTGCCAACAACTATAATGCACATATCGAAACCTTGTCGCCCATACGGCTGGCGTTGCAAATCAAAGGCAATGCTTCCGATTTGGACAATATGGAGTTCAAATTGGTCAAAACACAATATTCCGATATGTACAAGCCGGAAAAACGTAATGCCTTGCAAGAACGCACGTTAGCACTCAAAAAGTTGATTTCCGATGCCTTGAAACGCAACGTGAAATAGGGCGCATTCAGCAAAAAAACAGTGAGGAGATGCAGAAAATCTGCGTCTCCTCATTGTTTGGCACGACTTTTGATAGTATTTAAGCGACGCTCAGTCCTGCAACTAAAAGTTTCAGATTGTAGTGTTGGTATTTAGGTTATGTTTTTAGGGAAGTCCGTGTACATGTGATATGTCTGCGGACTTTTTTTTGTCAAGGTATTAGCATGTGTAAGGCTTGTGGCACAATTTCCACTTGCAATGGTGTGGTGGTGCACAATTCCACACCGTCGGTTTCGGCATCGATGGCGCTCTCGTATTCCATAGTGAATTTGGTGGTTACAAACGAGTGTGCACATGGATGTTCGGGCAGCCGTCCCGCAAACAGCAATTTGAGCGCTGACGGTATTTGGCGGAGTTTGATTTGCTCCATAGCCGTGATGTGCAGCAAACCATCGGTAGGGTTGGCCTCGGGCACTTGTTTGATACCTCCGCCCGAATAACAGCCGTTGCCGATGGCAATGGTAAAAAACGGGCGTTGTACTGTTCGGTGGTCGTCGGTAAGCCGCATGCGGTGTGTTTTCAGAGTGAAAAGTGTTAGGAAAACCGATAACGAATAGACCCACGCACTGCCGCCGAGATAGTGTTTTAACTTGTTGGTGATGCGTACCACAGTGCCGTCGAATCCCCAGCCGGCGCCGTTTATAAAGTAACGTGTGGCGTTTTGGCAATTGTGATCCTGGTACGAAATTTTGCCTAAATCGATAGGCACACTTTTGCGCTGAAAGAGTTGGGTAGTCAGTTTTTTGCGCTTGCGTGTGATGCCCCAATAGCGCGCCCAATCGTTGCCTGTGCCATACGGCACGAGGGCGAGAGTAATGGCGTTTTTGTCGGTTATGTTCGAGGTGTAAATGCCGTTGACCACTTCGTTGAGTGTGCCGTCGCCACCGACGATGAGCAGATGCCGATAGCCGGCTTCGACCATGGTGCGTGCTATTTCGATGGCATGTCCGGTGTATGAAGTCAGTTGTTCAGAAAAGTTGATTTCGGCTTTTTTGAGCAGGTAGTATATGTTTGTCCAATCTTTTTGAAGGCGGCGTTTGCCCGAATAAGGGTTGACGATGACGCCCCACTTCTCGTTGCGCAGGCTCATTTCCTATTTGTTTTTTTTTTTCGATAACAATACTTATCACAAGTATGTAATCGCTGTTTTGGCAGTGCAAAGATACGATTTTTTGTTCGATTGGCAAAATTTTTGGTGCGCAAAACTTATCTATTAACGTGGCAGATATTGATTTATACGCACTTGTCTGTGTTGTTTTTGTTGGAATAGGTCTGTTGGGTGGTTCTCAAACAGTAGCGCAGCGCATTTTTTTGAGAATGCGCTGCGCTTTTTGGGAAAAAATTTCTGTTTTATTTGGCACCGGGACCTTGTGGGTCGGAAAAATAGTAGATTGAGTGGTTACATTTGCTGTATGGACTTGGTTCGGCGTCGGTGCAAGTGCATCCGATAATGATTTCGTTTCCATCGTACACAAAAGCGCATTCATCGCATAGATTTGGCGTGCATTTGTGGTAAGTTTGTGCTTCGCGCATAGTAGCCTCATTTTCTTTGGCAAAAATAGGCAATGCTATTCGTGCCGCATGCTGTTGTCCGTCGGTGTCGGCTTCGGTGCCTTCTATTATAAGGTATGCCAGCCCTTTGACACGTGTGTATTGTACATGATAGTCTTCAACATTGATACATTCATCGCCAAAGAACTGAAATGGTTGCCCTTTCTGTATTTTCCTATACACGACTTCGGTCGATTTTGGACCGATTTTTGCCACACACGTTTCCGTGCCATGAAAATAGTAGGCTTCTTCAACGGCTGTGTTGTTCTTTGCACATCCTGCGAATAGCAGTCCGAGTGCGCCGTAAACGGCTGCACATAGAATTACATTTTGCTTTTTCATAATAAATAAATTTAATAAGTGAATAAATAAAGAAATCAAAAATCTTGATTACCTCCGGGTTTTAATGTTCCCGTTGAAAATTTACAAGTGGCAAATATCGCCGGAATGCCTTCTAAACAATTACATCCTATTGGCGTACCATTGTCGTCAAATAACATTTCACAAAAACTACAATTGTAACCTTCGCAGGCGTATTTTGGTTCTTCTAAATTTAATGTCCCTTTGGCTGTTAATGGATAAATTACTGTTATAGTTTCAGATTCTTTTGTTTTAGAAACTCCATGTACCATCAAATAATTGATATTGTACGATGTTATAATGTCAGTGTCGACGATATTGTATCCACTATTATCCGCTTTCGCAAATTTAATGGCGTTTTGTTGTATACTTAAACTTCCATTTTGATTGATTTTGACCATACTTGTCGTTGATAATATGGGTTCACTTTAGCTATTAAAGGATGTGCAAGCACATAATAAATGGAACATGCCGCATAAAATAATACTTTTTGTTTTCATAAGTTTGTTGGTTTAGAAAAATGTTGTTATCTTTGCTGCAAAGTTAAAATGTATATGTGTTCAAGCCAAATAAAAAAATCTTCAATTACATTTTAATTTGTTTTTTTTAAGTAGTTGATTTATTGCATTTTATGTTTTATTATAATGTATAAAATCTTCAAGTTATTTTTAGTTGGCAATTTTGTAGCGTATTTTCTTGTTCTGCTGTGTTCGTGTGTGCGGCATGCCGAAAACGAAAATGTGCTACGAGCGGAACATTATTTGTGGCAAAATCGTGATAGCGCATTACTGCTTTTGACCAAAACCGAATCGGAGCGATTGTGTGCTGCCGACGAACATGTGGCAACCATGTTGCGGGCATTCTTTAATTATTGTGGCGACAGACCTATTGACCTTGAATCGTTGTCGCAAACTATTACATTTTTTATGGAGAACGAAGCGTGGAATCGTGCTGGTCTTGGATATTATATACGGGGCTCAGAGTATATTCGATTGCTGCAAAACGATTCGGCGATAATGGATTTGAAATGTGCCGAAAAAGTGTTGCAAATGGCTGATACTGTGCCTGATATGCAATGGGGACAACTTTATTATGCCGAAGGAACTATTTTCGAACAAGAGGGTATGGGCGAAGTGGCTTTTGCATGTTATGACAAGGCGTTGCTCTATTTCAAACGCTGTAATGCGCTATATGTCATCAATACTTTGTGTGCGTTGGGGCGTGTTGCTACCGATAATCCGGTTGACTATTTTCGGCAGGCTTTGGCTGTCGCCGATAGCGTTGGCAGTCAGGTCGATGTGTTACCTTTGGTAGCCGGATACATTGCCGGTGATGCTTGTCAACTGCCATGTTCGGATATGACCCTCGATTTTTATCGAGCCCTTGCTCCGAAATATCCGTATTACACGGCTTTGTTGGCCGAGGCTTTTTTGTGTCGGGGCGAATTGGACTCGTGCAAATATTACACTGATGTATTTGCCGAAGTTGTTGACCATTATGCGTGGCAGTCTTCTAAACTTGATTTTTTGCGAGCCTCTTATTTAGCGCGTTGTACCCGAACCGAAGAAGCGTTTGAACTATTGCGCAACGCATATATACGATTGGAGCGTCAGCAATTTGACAATAATCGCCTGGAAACGTATAAAATTGTGCGTCGTTTCGATGTCAGAGAGGAGAAAGAGAAAAATCATCTTTTGTCGGTAGAGATGCAGCACCAGCGGGCAGTATTTTTGGCCGTATTGTTTGCGGTTTTGTTTTGCTTGTCGGTAACGATGGGAGTTTGTGTTGTTTTTTATCAACGAAATAAATTGCAGCGGCAAACAATTGCTTCCGAACGTGAGAAGGCTGTGAATTTGTTGCGCTTCAAAATAGAATGCACCATCAAAATGAATGTGGATACCAATCTTGGCAAATATACGTTGGAGCAGTTGCCTCAGAATGTGCGCGATATTGTTTGCCAAACGACCTATTGTGGAGATCGTTGGAAAGTGTTGCGCAACGAATTGTCAGCAGTATATGGCCGTTTTTTTGAAACATTACACAACATATATCCCAATTTGACCGACAAAGATGTGCTGATAGCGTGTTTGTTGGGACTTGAATTCAAAAATCGCGAAATCATATTGCTGCTTTGGATGAACGAAAGTACTTTTTACCGTCGGCGCGATTTGTTGAAAGAACGTATGAATCTGCCACCTATGCAAAAATTAGATGCCGTGTGCCGCAATGTGATGAATTTGACGATTTATATGCGTTAATGTATTGGTTTATAATGATTTATGTGTTTATATGGAAGTCGGTGATAACCTCTTCTTTTTTCCATTGTTCTAATTGATTAAATAGATTTATGTCGGCTTTGAGGTGGTACTTGCGCGACCTCAAACTTGTCAGATAACGCTCCTCATTGTCGTGTACGTTGATGTAAAATTCCACTGTGGCCGCCTCGTCGGTGAATAGTGTATTGAGGTTGGTGATGAACATTGGGTCGATGTGCGATAACGGTATGTCGATGCTGATGTTGCGAATGAGTGTGTCGGCTTTGTCATCCAACATGTCGATGCTTTGGATTTTGAGTTCCCACTTTTGCGGTTCGTCATTGTTCTGTTTTCCCCATTTCCAATTGAGACCACGTTGTTGCGAGCAGCCGTGTATGATGAGAAAAAGATCTTTTTTGAGGAATTTTCCATAGTCCACATAGTCCTGACCAAAGAGCGGAAATTCGTATTGTCCGGTATAGTCCTCGATGGTGAGGATACCATACGGCTTGTCTGTTTTGGTACGCCCTTCGCGTGTGTTGACCACCAACCCTCCTATTGTGAAAGTGGTGTTTGTTTTCCGGCTTATCAGTGTGGCAAGGTCGGCGGCATGGTGCGAGCAGCCGTATTGTATGGCCACTTTGTAGCGGTCGAGCGGGTGTGCCGATATGTAGATGCCAACCATCTCTTTTTCTTTGTTCAGTTTGTCCAATGTTGACCACTCGGTTACATTTGGCGCTGTGGGTTTGGCTATTTCGATACAATCCAAACTGCCAAACAGCGAATTTTGGTTTGCGGATTGGTCTTGTTGGTAGCGGTTGCCGTAGGTTATCAGTTGTTCGATGAATGTGTCGCCTTTGGATGTCGGTGTCAGCATCTGTTCGCGGATTTTTTCGCCAAACGTGTCGAAGCAGCCGGCCAGAGCCATGCTTTCGATGGCTTTGCGGTTGCAGGCGGCAAGGTTGACACGTTCGACAAAATCGTGGATGCTTTTGTAGGCACCGTTTGCCTTGCGTTCGTTGACGATGGCTTCGACCGCACTTTCGCCCACGCCTTTGATGCCGCCGAGCCCGAAGCGTATGATGCCGTTTTGGTTGACGGTGAAGGTGAGGTCGGATTCGTTGATGTCAGGCCCTTTGACAATGATTTTCATGGCTTTGCATTCGTCCATCAGTTTGGTTACTTCTTTGATGTCGTCTTTGCTGATGGTGAGATTGGCAGCCATAAATTCGGCGGGGAAATTGGCTTTCAGATAGGCCGTTTGGTAGGCCAGCCAAGCGTAGCAGGTCGAGTGCGATTTGTTGAACGCATATTCGGCAAATTTGAGCCATGTTTCCCAAATGCTGTTCAGTATCGATGCTTGATAGCCGTTCTTTTTGCCGCCTTCGATAAATTTCGGATAGAGTTCGTCCAGCAGCGCGGCTATTTTTTTACCCATGGCTTTGCGTAATTGGTCGCTTTGGCCGCGTGTGAAGCCCGCTATCTCGCGCGAGAGCAGCATGACCTGCTCCTGATATACGGTGATGCCGTAGGTGTCTTTCAGGTATTTTTCCATACATGGCAGGTCGTAGGTTATTGGTTCTTTGCCCTGTTTGCGCGCGATGAACGATGGTATGTTTTCGATAGGCCCCGGCCGATAGAGCGCATTCATGGCTATCAGGTCGGTGATGACGGTAGGTTGCAGTTCCTTCATGTATTTCTGCATGCCAGGCGACTCGAATTGGAACACGGCAATGGTGCGCCCTTCCTGAAACAGTTTGTAGGTCGGCGCATCGTCGAGCGGAATGTGGTCGATATCGATCTCTTTGCCTTGCGATTTTTTGATGTTGCTCAACGCCTCTTTGATGATGGTGAGTGTTTGCAGCCCGAGAAAGTCCATCTTGATGAGCCCGACCGATTCGATGACGTGGCCGTCGTATTCTGTTACAACGATGTCTTTTTTCAGGTTTTTATCGTACACCGAAGCCAGCGGCGCAAACTTGGTCAGGTCGTCGGCACCGATGATGACGCCGCATGCGTGAACACCGATTTGCCGTATGGTGTCTTCCAACTCGCCGGCTGTGGTCAGCATGGAACTGATGGCGGGATCGCTGCCGTGAATGCGGTTGCGCAGTTCGTCGATGTATTTGTAGCAGTTGGCCAGTGTCGGTTTTGGCACTTTTTTGATTTTTTTCTCCTCTTTTAGTTGGGCGAATGTTTTGCCTGTGGCAGGGTCGCGTACGTCGTCGAGTTTATCGGGGATGTATGTTTTGATTTCGGCTACGGTCGATAGGGGAATGTTTTTCACGCGGCTGACGTCGGCAATGGCCGATTTGGCAGCCATGGTGCCGTATGTGATGATGCGCGCTACTTGCGATACGCCGTATTTTTTTGTTACCCAATCGATGATTTTGCTTGTGTCGTCGAAATCGACGTCAATATCGGGCAGTGAGATGCGGTCGGGGTTGAGGAAACGCTCGAACAGCAAGTCGTATTTGAGTGGATCGACATCGGTTATTTTCAGGCAGTAGGCTACTACCGAACCGGCTGCCGAACCGCGTCCGGGACCAACAAACATACCCAACTCTTCGCGAGCGGCGCGTATGTAGTCGCGCACGATGAGAAAATAGCCGGGGAAACCCATCGTTTTCATGATATGCAGTTCGAACGTTATGCGCTCGATTTGTTCGTCGGTCAGGTTTTCGCCGTAGCGTTCGTGTGCGCCGTCCCAAGCAAGTTTTGCCAAATAGTCGGCTTCGAATTTGATGCGGTAAAGTTTGTCGTAGCCACCGAGTTTTTTGATTTTTTTTTCGGCGGCTTCTTGGCTGAGCACAACTTCGCCTTTTTCGTTGCGTGTAAATTCGTCGAAAAGGTCTTGCTCGGTGAATTTCCGGCGATATTCGTCTTCGGTGCCAAATGTTTCGGGTATCGGAAATTTTGGCATAATCGGATCGGCATCGATGCTGTACGCTTCCACTTTATCGACTATCTCTTGCGTGTTTGCGAGTGCTTCAGGCAGGTCGCTGAATATGGCGGCCATCTCGTCGGGTGTTTTCAGCCATTCTTGTTTGGTGTAGTGCATGCGGCGCGTTTCGTCCACAAGCGTTCCTGTCGATACACAGATGAGGTGGTCGTGCGCATCGGCGTGTTCTTCTTCGACAAAGTGCGCATCGTTGGTGCAAATAATTTTTGTGTCGGTTTTTCGTGCCAATTCAATCAATATCGGATTGACTTCTTGTTGCCGCATATATACTTCTTGGTCGCCGCCGGGTTTGTCGGTTTTGTGTCGTTGTAATTCGATGTAGTAGTCGTCGCCAAATACTGATTTGAACCAACGGATAGAAGCTTCGGCTTCATCGATTTTGCCTTTCATGATGAGTTGTGGCAATTCGCCGCCCAAGCATGCCGATGACACAATGATGCCTTCGTGATACTGTGTGAGCAACTCTTTGTCGATGCGTGGCCGACCGTATTTGCCTTCGATGAAAGCGAGGCTCACCATTTTGCACAGATTGTGGTAACCGGTTTTGTTTTTTGCCAGCAGTATGAGGTGCCAGCCGCTGTAGTCCGTTATCTGCTCTTTGCCGTTGGCGCTTATCTCTTTTTGCGATGCGTCTTTCGATAGCCGGCTGCGACGGGCGCAGTAAGCCTCTACACCAACTATCGGTTTGAATGGCACGAAGTCTGCCAATTTTTGTTCGAGTATGGGGAGTTCGGCTTCCCATTTCGGCAGTTCTGTTTCGACCTTGTGCGCATCGGCGAGCATTTGGTTTAGTTTGTCGGCGTCGAAGGAGTCGGTAACGATCTTCAAGTCAGCTTCTAATTTGGGTATTTGTGCTATCAGTTCTTGAGCCTTTTTGATATTTTCCTTGCACTCGTTCAATTTTTTCTTTGGCGCGCCGTTCACTTTTGCGCTGTAATCGAGAAACTCCTTGATGCCGAACATGTTGCCGTGGTCGGTCAGCGCCATGGCGCGCATGCCGGTGCGCATACATTTGTCTATCAAGTCGGGCACTTTCGACATGCCGTCGAGAATGGAGTAGTGCGAGTGGACGTGTAAATGGGTAAAATTCATGATATGTTGTTTTCGTTTGTTTTGCGTGAAAATGAGTTTCGAAGGTGTCTGTTTCGAGGTCGAAAAGCCCATTTTAGTGGTTTTTGTTCCCTCAGACGAATTTTGTAAAAGTACAAAAAATAGTGGCTTGCACAAATGTTGTGTCGGCAAAGTTATTAACAAAATGCACAAAAAAAGTCTGCTCGCGAGGAACAGACTTGTTGCAACGGTTGTGATTGCCGTGTGTTAGAGTTTCTCTTTGATTAGTCCGTGCTGATAGGCAAACAGCAGTTTGTGCAGGTTGTTCACCTGTTCGACCAACTCTTTGCCGCGGTCGGTGTCGCGCACCAGCATGCGGTGTTCGCTTTTGTCCACCAACTGCACGCGGCTGTGAATGTCGGCACCGGAGAGTACGGCTTGCGCGCGGCTTTCAAATTTTTCGTGTTCTATCAACTGCATGCCGTGGCTGTTGTATATCAGTGTGTAGCCGGCGATGCCTGTTTGTTTTTGATATGGTTTCGAAAAACCGCCGTCGATGACCAGCCGCAATCCGTTGGCGCGCAGTGGCGATTCGCCTTCGAGTGTGCGCACCGGTATGTGTCCGTTGATGATGTGAGCTTCGGCCGGGTCGAGGCCAAATTCGCGCAAAATGTTACAGCACGTTTCGTAGGTGTTGGCCAATTCGTAGTAGGCACCCTTGGCTTCTTTGGCGAGTTGCTTGTCGTCGATGAAGTAGCGCTCGAAGGTGGTCATTTTGTCTTTGTTGTACAACGGCGAACAGGGACCGCACCACAAGTACCACATATAGTCCAGCGCGTTTGTTTGTACGCACGAACCTTGTGGCGCATAGTATGCTTTGCGGATTTCGGTGTCGATGGCGGTCATCAGGGCTTTGCCTTTCAGACGTTGTCCGTTGATGGTTACTTCTTGGAATGTGCCATCGGCGTTCAGCGGAATGGCGGCGTGGTAGAGCAGACAGTTGTTGCGCACCAAATAGAGTGAGCCATGATTGTAGAGGCAACGCAGATGCTTTTGCAATTTCTCCGAACGCTGAAACGAGTGCGCCAACTGGTCGATGAGCGATTGCTCTTCGGCCGATAGAGCGTACGGATTCTGCGGGTCGAGTGTCGGCAGGTTGCTGTCCGACAGCGCATATTCTTTGCCGGCGATGGTTATGGTTCCGCGCTCTTTATCAATAAGGTGTAGCAGCAAGCGGTCGTTCATCTCGTATTCGGGGTGCCGTTGTATGATTTGCCCTTCCAACTTGAATTGAATGATACTGATGGCTTTGTGCATCTTGGCCATCAGGTCGGCCGAACGTGTCAGGCGAGGGTTGTTTTCGAAATCCTTGGTCTGAAATACGGTGCAAGGGTCGTCGCCGTAGGTGTGCATGGCAAAATTGGCCAACGGCAGCAGGTTGATGCTGTAGTCCTCTTCGAGTGTCTCGACGTTGGCATAACGAATCGATACACGCAACACGCTGGCTATCAGCGCTAAATTGCCGGCTGCGGCACCCATCCATTCGATGTCGTGATTGCCCCACTGAATGTCGAAATCGTGGTAGGTACAGAGTATCTCCATGATTTTGTAGGCGCGCGGACCGCGGTCGTATATGTCGCCCACAATGTGCAGCGAGTCGATGGCCAAACTGTGTATCAGATAACTGATGGCTATCAGCAGGTCTTCGGCGCGGCCGGTGTTGATTATCGCTTCGATAATGGCATTGTAGTACGACTGTCTGTTTGGCTCCGAGGTCGATTCGTGCAGCAACTCTTCGATGACGTAGGCAAAGTCCTTCGGCAGCAGTTTGCGCACTTTCGAACGCGTATATTTCACCGTCACGGCGCGTGCTACGGCTATCACTTGATGCAACTGCGTGCGGTAAATCTCTTCCAAATTGATGTCGGGCAGCGAATGATAATACTCCAAACGTTCGTCGGGGTAGTAAATCATGGCACACAGGGCGCGTTTCTCCGCTTCCGACAGCGTGTCGCCGTAGATGTCGTCCACTTTGCGGCGGATGACCCCCGAAGCATTTTTCAGCATGTGAATGAATGCGCCCGACTCGCCGTGCAAATCCGATAGAAAATGCTCGGTGCTTTTGGGCAAACTCAAAATGGCTTCCAAGTTTACAATCTCGGTGGCTACGGCCGAGATGTTCGGAAATTTTTCGGCCAACAATTTCAAGTAGCGCTCGTCGGCTCTGACATCTTCGATGGACATGGTGGTTCGATTTTCAGGTTATTTTTCAGGTGTGTGTCGGCTCACGGTTGTTTTAGCAGAATGGTGTTTATCCATTCTACCAATTGTTCTTTGGGCTGTAGGCCTTGCGCTATGCGTGGCGCTTCGTTCATCGGACAAAAAAGTAGGGTGGGAATGCTACTGATGCCAAAGGCGGCTGCCAATTCGCGCTCGCGTTCGGTATCTACCTTATATATATAGATCTTGCCCTTGTATTCTTGCGCCAACTCTTCCATGATTGGTGCCAAACGCTTGCATGGACCACACCATGTGGTGTAAAAATCGATGATGCAGGGTTTGTCGCCCAAATAATTCCATGTGGTGGGATTGGCCTTGTAGTCGGCCACTTTCTTCAAAAAATTCTCGGTTGTCAAATATTGCGTTTGTGCACCTGCCGATGCCGCAAAACACAAAATAAAAATGGTTGCAACAAGATGTTTTAGTTTCATAATCGCTGTTTTTGGTGTGAGTAATTAAGTATGCAAAAATACAATTTTTTTTGCAATTTTGGTCATCTTGCTGCAATTTTGTGCGAAAAAAGTGTGTTAACCGACAAAAAAGCCGTAAATTTGCAAAATCTTTCGTCCCGATAATCCTTTGTACGATGATAGATTTTCCGTTATATCAACAGACTTTCGGCGTGTCCCCCGATAGCATCGAACCGCTGCCGCAGTCGGGTAGCAACCGTCGTTACTATCGTTTGCACGGGCAACCATGCACCTGCATTGCCGTCCGGGGCGAATCGCAAGCCGAAAATCGCGCTTTTGTGATTTTGGCGCGCCACTTCAGGGCGCAAGGTCTGCCTGTACCCGAAATTTATGCCTGCACCGACGACTTTACTTGCTATCTGCAAGAGGATTTGGGGACGGTGGCGCTGTTCGATGCACTGCAGCATGGACGCGAAACGGGAACCTACTCGGCCGACGAAAAAACGTTGCTTCATAAAACGATGGCATTGCTGCCCGCCGTGCAATTTCGAGGCGCCGAACAACTCGATTTTACGGTCTGTTATCCGCAGCCGGCGTTCGATGCGCGCATGGTAGCGTTCGACCTCAACTATTTCAAATACTGTTTTCTGAAAACGCTCGAAGTCGATTTCGACGAGTTGCGCTTGCAGGACGATTTCGACGCTATGACACGCTATCTGCTTCAATATCAGTCCGATACGTTTCTCTATCGCGATTTTCAGGCACGCAACGTGATGCTGAAAAATGGCGAACCTTATCTAATTGATTTTCAGGGAGGTAGGCGCGGCCCGATTTATTATGATGTCGCCTCGTTTTTGTGGCAGGCCAAAGCGGCTTATCCTACGGATTTGCGTAACGAACTGATTGACACTTACTTGCAGGCGTTGCAACCTTATCGCAGCATCTCGAAAGATGATTTTATGGCGGTGTTGCGCCATTTTGTGCTGTTCCGCACGCTGCAAGTGCTTGGCGCATACGGCTTTCGAGGCAATTTCGAGCGTAAACCGCATTTCAGACAGAGTATTCCGTTTGCTATCGACAATTTGCGCGACCTCTTGCAGCAACCATTTGCCGAATATCCCTATCTGACGGAACTGCTGCACCGACTGACGCAGTTGCCGACGCTGCAAAAACCGAACTTGGCTGCATCAAACGGACGACTGCTGGTGCGCATTTTCAGTTTTTCGTACAAAAAAGGCATACCCGACGATGTGTCGGGCAACGGTGGCGGCTATGTGTTCGACTGCCGCGCAACGCACAATCCCGGTCGCTACGAACCCTATAAAAAATTGACCGGACGGGACGCGCCTGTGATCAAATTCTTGGAGGACGATGGCGAAATCCTACCTTTCCTCCAACACGTCTATGCTTTGGCCGACGCTCATGTGGCGCGCTACATCGAACGCGGATTTACCGATTTGATGTTTGCATTCGGGTGCACCGGCGGACAGCACCGTTCCGTCTATTGCGCCGAACATCTGGCCGAACATCTGCATCAACAATTCGATGTCGATATTCGCCTCGAACATCGCGAACAACACCTTGTGCGCACATTATAAAAAACGCTTTTATTTTGTCATGCCATGAAATGTATGATTTTTGCTGCCGGACTCGGCACACGCCTAAAACCGCTTACCGACACCATGCCCAAAGCGTTGGTACCTGTAGCCGGGCGCCCGCTGCTCGATTGGCTGCTACACAAAGTGGCTGCCGCCGGATTCGATGCGGCTGTCGTCAACGTACACCATTTTGCCTCGCAAATCGTCGATTTTGTACACACGCACGACTATGGCATACCTGTCGGCATTTCCGACGAAAGCGAGGCCTTGCTCGAAACGGGTGGCGGCATCAAAAAAGCCGAAACACTCTTGGGTAACGATGCACCTTTTTTGGTACACAATGTCGATATTTTGTCCAATTTGGATTTGCCCGCTTTCGTTCAAACACACCGCCCCGACGACTTGGCTACACTCTTAGTCAGCGAACGCCCCACAAGCCGTTACCTCCTATTCGATAGCGACAATCGCCTTTGTGGGTGGACCAACGTGCAGACCGGCGAAATCAAATCGCCCTATCCGAATCTCAACCCCGATGCCTGCCAAAAACGCGCCTTCGCAGGCATACACATCTTGTCGCCACAAGTGTTTGCGCTGATGCAATCGTGGCAAGGCAAATTTTCAATCATCGACTTTTATTTATCGGTGTGTAGCACGCATGCCATTCGTGGCGTGGAACAACCCGGACTTCAACTATTGGATGTCGGCAAGGTCGATACGCTGCGCGCCGCCGAACTATTTCTGCAAAACATAACGCTATGATCGATACACATTCGCACATATACAGCGCGGAATTCGATGCCGACCGCACTGCCGTGGTGGCCGCCGCCCAAGCCGCCGGCGTCGAACATATTGTGCTGGCCAACGAAGACCTTGACAGCATCGAACGTTTGCATCAAACCCACGATGCGTTCCCCGATTTTTGTTCCATGGCCATGGGCTTGCATCCCGAAAGTGTCGGCGCCGATTTTCGCCCCACACTGCAGCAGATAGGCGACGAACTTGCGCGTGGCAATTACTGCGCCATCGGCGAAATCGGACTCGACCTCTATTGGGACACCACCTATAGCGCCGAGCAACGTCAAGCCCTCGAACAACAACTCGATTGGGCGCTGACCTTCGACCTGCCCGTCATTTTGCATGTGCGTAAGGCTTTCCCCGAAATGTTTGCCTCGCTGGCAAAATTCAAAAATAAACCGCTTCGAGGCGTGTTCCACTGTTTCGGCGGTGGAGTAGAAGAGGCGCGCAAGGCCGTTTCGTTAGGCTTTGTGCTGGGTGTCGGCGGCGTGTTTACCTACAAAAACAGCGGTTTGCCCGACATCTTGCGACCTATCGGCCTGCAACATCTGGTGCTGGAAACCGACGCACCATTTCTTGCACCTGTGCCGCATCGCGGGCGGCGCAACGAACCGCAATTTATGGTCGCCGTCGCACGCAAAATGGCCGAAATTTTCGACACTTCGATCGAAAAAATCGACGAAATAACCACAAAAAATGCTGAAAATTTGTTTATGTTTGGCCAAATAAAATGAAAAATGTGCGTTACATGCCGTCGCTTTGCACTGAAAATCAGAAATTTAGAACCAAAATGCTGTGGTTAGCAAAAAAAAGCGTTCAACGCACTGCTGTTTGAGAAAAAATTAGTAAATTGCGGCCGATTTATGGATGCGTAGTAGGTGTCTGTAAAAAAAAGCAAGGAAAGGTGCTCGAGTGGTTGAAGAGGCACGCCTGGAAAGCGTGTATACGTCAAAAGCGTATCAGGGGTTCGAATCCCCTTCTTTCCGCAACAAAATTCTTAAATCACAAAATTATTAACTAAAAACACAAAAAAATGAAAAAAGTATTTTCAATGTTGACGCTTGTGGCCGTGTTCTTTTTCGGAGCAGCCACAGTGGCCGTGGCTGAAGAGGCTCCTGCTGCAGAAGCCGTTGTAGAAGAGGCTGCCGCCGAAGAAAGTGTAGTAGTTGCCGAAGAGGTAGTTGCCGAAGAAGTCGTAGCCGAAGAAGTTGGTATGCACCAAGCACTCAAAACCAAATTCATCGAAGGTGGTGCCGGTTTCATGTCCACAGTAGCATTCTGCTTGATTTTGGGCTTGGCTCTTTGCGTTGAACGCATCATCTATCTGGGTCTTGCTTCCGTCGATTCCGGCAAATTGCTCCGCAAAGTACGCTCCGCTTGGGACGAAGGCGGTGTAGAAGCAGCCATGGAAGTGTGCCGCAACACACGCGGACCGGTGGCTTCGATATTCTATCAAGGTCTGTCGCGCTACAACGAAGGCGTCGAAACCGTCGACAAAACCGTTGCTTCGTATGGATCGGTACAACAAGGTTTGTTGGAGAAAAACCTCTCGTGGATTTCGTTGTTCATCGCCTTGGCTCCAATGTTGGGTTTCATGGGTACCGTTATCGGTATGATTGAGGCCTTCGACAAAATTCAACAAGCCGGCGACATCTCGGCTACCATCGTGGCCGGCGGTATCAAAGTGGCGTTGTTGACCACCGTGTTCGGTCTTATCGTTGCCATCATTCTGCAAATTTTCTACAACTACATCTTGTCGCGCATCGACGCCCTTGTCAACGACATGGAAGATGCTTCGATTTCGTTGCTCGATATCGTAGTCGAGAAAACAAAAGTTGCTGAATAATAATAGAACAAGGTAACAACTCTTAAAAAAAAAGTTATGTCTAAATTTTTGGAAAAACTACCTAAAATAATCCTGTGGTGTCTGTTCGGCATCTCCGTGGTGATAGGCGTGCTGTTCTTCGTCGGAGGCAGTTCGGTTGTCGAAATCAACGGAAATCCGTGGGACGAACCGGTGTTTACCGATATGCTGATCAAATGGGCATACGTCCTGTTTGGTTTGGCCGCATTGGTTTGGGTATATTCGTTGATACGCTTCGACCAATCGGTTGTCGTCAAACGTCGTGGCGGCGTTACGATTTTGGACATCTTGGTTATCAGTGCAGCCGTTTTCGGCATAGCATACGCCTGTGGCAGTGCCGCCGAAGTGCCTATCTTTGGCTACGAAGGCACCGATAACGTCGGATTCTGGGCACGCTACACCGATGCTTGCGTTCTGTCGGCATACATCATGGCCGGAGCCGCCATCGTGAGCGTTTTTGTCAGTGTGATATATTCGTTCATCTCGAAAAAAATTAAGTAACAATCGCATACAAACCCGCACGTTTTGATAAACAAACGGTTTGTACATTTAGAAACAAGAATATGGGAAAACGTAAAGTTCAGGAAATCAATGCAAGTTCGATGGCCGACATTGCCTTTCTGCTCCTCATCTTCTTCCTTGTAACCACCACAATGTCGGTTGACAAAGGACTCTCGCGCCGTTTGCCGCCGCCGTTGCCTCCGAATATGGAGAAACCGGATACCGACGTCAAAAAACGTAATATATTCATTGTGTTGGTCAACAGCAACAACCAACTGCTCGTGCAGGGCGAAGCCTTGGATGTGAAACAGTTGCGCGAAAAAGCCAAGGAATTTATCAAAAATGAGGCTGCCGATGCGTCGCTGCCCGAAGTGCTGCCCATCGAGGTGGAAATCGACGGCGTGACAGAGCAGGTGATGACGACCAAGAATCACATCATCTCGTTGCAAAACGACCGTGGCACCCAATATCAGCGCTACATCGAAGTGCAAAACGAATTGGTTGCTGCCTACAACGAGTTGCGTGACGAATATTCCAAAGGACGTTTCGGCATGTCGTACGCCGAATTGAGCGAAGACCGTCAGAAAGCGGTACAAAAAATCTATCCGCAGAAGATTTCGGAGGCTGAACCTAAAAACTATGGAGGAAAAAAATAATGGCAAAAATTCGTAAAACAGGCAAAAAAGACGTACCGGCCATATCGACCGCATCGTTGCCGGATATTATTTTCATGCTGTTGTTTTTCTTCATGGTGTCAACTTCGATGAAGGAGGTTACATACAAAGTCGATATCCATGTGCCGGAAGCAACGGAATTGCAATCGTTGGAGAAAAAATCGTTGGTACGCTACATCTATATCGGCGAGCCGAAGAGAGAGTTTCGCGGTAAATACGGTGGCGAAACGCGCATTCAGTTGGATGACGCTTTTGCCGACGTGTCGCAATTGGAAGAGTATGTGGTGCGCGAACGCGAAGCCATGAAGGAGGACGAACAGAACTTGCTGACCATTTCGATAAAAGCCGATAAGGATACGAAAATGGGCATCGTAACCGATGTAAAACAGGCTCTGCGCCGTGCTTACGCCCTGAAAGTCAACTACGCAGCCACACAACGCAGCGAATATTGACAAAAAATAGGGCTGACATAAGCCACACACGTTAAAAAAGTCCGTATCAATTTGCTTGGTGCGGATTTTTTTGTATTTTTGCAGACGAGAAACGAAACGATAAACACTATGTTGGGACTTGATGCTGTAGGCCGCTATGCACTGCTGATGAAACGCACGTTTTCGCGGCCGGATAATTGGAAAATGTTTTGGCGGCAGTTGCCGCGCGAAATCATTAAATTGGGTTACGACTCCATCTTTCTGATACTGATTATCTCCGTATTTATGGGCGTGATAATGACCATGCAGGTGGTGCTGAATACCGAAAACCCGTTGCTGCCGCGTTACACTACAGGACTGATGTTGCGCGACACCTATCTGCTGGAATTTTCGTCAACCATCATGTGCTTGCTGTTGGCCGGCAAAGTGGGGTCGAACATTGCTTCGGAAATCGGTTCGATGCGCGTGTCCGAACAGATAGATGCGCTCGAGATAATGGGCGTCAATTCGGCTAATTACCTGATTTTGCCTAAAATAGTCGGTTTGGTGCTGTTCATGCCGGTGCTGGTAACGCTGTGTGTGGCCATCGGCTTGTTGGGCGGTGTAGGTGTGGCGCGTTTCACCGATATGATAACGATGGACGATTTTGTGTACGGCTTGCAGTATGCGTTCATTCCGTTTTATTTCACTTACAGTATGATTAAATCCATCTTTTTTGGATTTGTAATTGCTTCGGTATCAGCCTATTATGGCTATTATGCTTATGGCGGCGCGCTCGAGGTGGGTCGCGCAAGTACCAATGCCGTGGTCAATAGCAGCATCATCATGTTGTTGGCCGACATTGTGCTGACGCAGTTGATGCTGAACTAATCGGAGAGGAGGAATAGACGATGATAGAAGTTCGGAATTTGAATAAATCGTTTGAAACGAAACAGGTGCTGTTCGACATCTCGGCCACGTTTATGCACGGCCATGTGAATCAGATAATTGGTCAAAGTGGTTCGGGCAAAACGGTGCTGATGAAAAGTGTCATCGGGTTGTTTCGTGCCGAGTCGGGCGAGGTGCTGTACGACGGGCGCAACTTGTCGGCCATGAGCGAAAAAGAGGTGAAAAACTTGCGGCGCGAGGTTGGTATGTTGTTTCAGGGGTCGGCTTTGTTCGACTCGATGTCGGTACTTGGAAATGTGATGTTTCCGCTCGAAATGTTTGCCGATATGACCAAAGCCGAGATGGAACGCCGTGCCATATTTTGTCTCGAGCGTGTTGATCTGAAACCGACGGCTTTCAGTCTGTCGCCATCGGAAATATCGGGCGGTATGCAGAAACGTGTGGCCATTGCACGCGCCATTGCGCTGAATCCAAAATATCTGTTTTGCGACGAGCCCAACTCCGGCCTCGATCCGGTAACGTCGTTGGTCATCGACAAACTGATTCAGGACATCACGCACGAGTTCAATATCACCACCATTGTCAATACGCACGATATGAACTCCATTATGGAAACCGGCGAAAATATCATTTTGATAGACAAAGGACATGTTGGTTGGACAGGCTCGAAAGACACCATTTTTACAGCCGAAAATGAAGCATTAGAGCATTTTGTGTTTGCCTCGGAACTGTACAAACAGGTGAAAAAGGTGATGATACGTTGATGTGTGGCACAATTTTTGTGGCGTTTGAATAGTATGTTAAAAAAGTTGTATATGTGAAATAATGTTTGTATATTTGCAAACACCAAAAAAATAAGATTATGGCAGAGAAGACACGTTATTCGGATGAGGAATTGGAAGAGTTCCGTATTTTGATTCAAGAGAAATTGGACAAGGCTATGCGCGAGTATAAAGAGTATTGCTCGTATGTGAACAATTCGGACGGCAACGATGTGAACGATACGTCGCCTACGTTCAAGACCTTGGAGGAAGGTGCCACGACACTGTCGAAAGAGGAGTCGGGACGTTTGGCGCAGCGTCAGATGGAGTTTATACAACATTTGCAGGCCGCGTTGGTGCGTATCGAAAATAAGACGTACGGCATTTGTCGTGTTACGGGCAAGTTGATACCCAAGGAGCGTTTGCGTGCGGTGCCGCATGCCACATTGAGCATTGAGGCCAAACAGCAGAAACGCTGATAAATATGCTGAAAGTGTATCGCGCGAACCTTGATGGGCTCGCGCGATTGTTTTTGTGTAGAATGATGCCGATGCGCCGGCTTTCACACCGGATAGAGGGTTAGCGCCTCAGCAGATTGACGCGGATTTGTACCTGTTCGTTGGGGTGCTGTGTTTTGTCGATGGCCGTGATGACGCACTCGAATATGTCGGTGTAGCCAAAGTCCATAAACATGGCGAGGAGGCTGTTGTATTGTTGTGGTATGTATCCGATGTGCAAGTCGCCATAGAACAGCGCAATGGCTTCGTGGTCGTACTTGTTTTCGTCTTCGCGCAACATGGTTAATTTGTCGCCGGGTTTCAGTTGGTCTAACACCGTATATCCTTCCGTGTGCCCGAATCCGGCCAAATGGCAGTTGAGAAACTCTGTTTTTTTCTTTCTGATCAACATAATTCTGTAAAAAAATCAGGGATTACGATCTCGGTATTGAGCATACGTTTCTGATTCTGGGACAAAATTACAACACTGAACTGACATTAGAAGTCAGTCTGATGCAAAAAATGCAGAAAAAGTTTTTTTGATGGCTTGCCGGTTGTGTTGGCTGAATGTAGCAAGGTGGGAAAACATGTTTTTCAAATGAGAAGCAACAAGACATAGAGCATATTGCAGACTCCCGTTGCGAGCAAACAGATATTGTATTGTTTTCCCTTGGCTCGAAGCACGCCTACCCATAGACCCAAGAGCGGCAAAAGAATCAGCATTGCCCAACCGAGCCCAAAAGCGCAGTAGGCAAACACGGGTGTGAGCAGGATGAGCAACAACATCGCCCATTCGCCAGCTCGTTTGCCAAAACGCACCACGAATGTGCGTTTGCCTGCGGCGCGGTCGGTTGCTTCATCGCGCAGGTTGTTAATCATCAAGACGCACATTGATATCAATCCGCAGACACTCCCTGCGAAGAAAGCGCGACCATAAAAAAATGCACTTCCCTGCAAATAACACGTCCCCATGGTCGCTATCACGCCGTAGTACAGATAGACAAAGATGTCGGCTATGCCCAGATAACTCAACGAATGGTCGGTAGCCGTATAGAGCCACGCAAACAGCAAGGCGGTCAGTCCGATGGCGAGGATAGGCAAACCTCCTTGGTACACAAGCCATGCACCAGTGGTGATCGCCACACAGAGAGTGGCAAGGATAGCAAACTGCATCTGCTGTGGAGAGACCTCGCCTTCTGCTAATGCCCGCTTAAAACCGGCTCTCCCGGCTTGGTCGCTACCTTTCCGAAAATCATAGTAGTCGTTGATGAGGTTGCTGAGCACTTGCAACGCCAAGGCGCACACCATCGTGATGATAGCAACGCTCCACACACAAGGAGTGGGGCTTACCAGAAGTCCTACAACGACAGGGCACAAAGATGCAAACAAAGTCTGCGGGCGGATGCTGCAAAACGGCACAAAGAAGAACAGATAGGTCTTGCCGAACAGGAACTCAAACAGGTAAAAGCAGAGATACGCACGGACAAACTAAAGAAAACAGCCACCAATGCTGCTACCGCCATAGCAAGCGGTGTAGGTTCTCTTTTCGGAAGCGGTAAGCTGAAAGAACTGGAACATCACATCGAGCAGCTACATCAGGAAATTACCAAACGGGACAAAGCTACTGATGAATTAAAAATTCAGATACAACAAATACAGGAACAGCATAGCAGACAAATTCGTAATCTTCAAAGAATACATAATCAAGAACTTGAAGCCAAAGACAAGGAAATATCACGATTGAGCACCTTGCTTGAAAAAGCCCACAAATGGTTTCCCATGTTCAAAGAGATGTTGAGAATGGAAAAATTATGCGCTGTTATCGGGTTTACCAAAGACATGATAGAAAACCTCTTGACAAAGAAAGAATCCATACAATGTAGTGGCAAAATTTATTCCGAAGAACACAGGTGGAAATTTGACATCAAAAACAACATCTTCAAGGTGGAGAAGAATCCGACCGATGATAGCAAACTTGTACTGACCATAAACAGGCAACCGATAAGCGAATGGTTCAAAGAGCAATGGGAGAAACTTCGGCAAGGTTTGCGACAACCAACGGAAGAACCAAGAAAAAGTAGAGGATTCAAGTTATAATAGAAAAAAAAGACAATATAAAAGCACTCTGATAGTTACGAAGTGCTTTTATATTGTATAAATTATATAATGTTTACCATTGAAGCTTCAAAGTAAACGCAACTTAAGGAATTGCCGAATTTTGTATTAATAAAGAATATACGACCTCTGATATATGCGCAACATATTGTGATGCTTGTGATTCATTACCCTTGAAATCCTTAACAAATATCGCTAAAGTATAGCAGACATTATTAGGCAGGCATATATAGGCAACATCATTGTGAGCTGCAAGAATACCATTTTCATTGACATAACCAGAACCCGTCTTATGTGCAATAGAAACCCTTTCTTTATCAAGAAGCGGAGCGACTATTCTATCTGTACCTGTCACACATTCTTTTAATGTATTCTTAATGAAACTTTGCTTCTCACCACTGACAATACTTTCGGTAAACAAACGGTTCATCAACATTGCGGCACCAAGAGGAGATGTATAATTAAAGTAAGCCCTATCGTGGTCAGCCGACATTTCCTCTTCTGTATAAGCTATCTGAAAACTCGAATGTGGTATGAGTTTCGCTATAAAACTGTCTGTTTGTGCAGTATTGAGCATATTCTTAAACATGATATTGCTTGCATTATTGTCGCTCTGGGAAAGAGTATAGCGCAACAGATCTCTTACTGTCAACAATATAACTGGTGCTGAATAATCTTTCATCATAGGGCTCCATGTCTTTGGATCAAGTTTTTCCCTATTTATCTTTACCAAGGTATCAAGGGAAAGGCCTTTTTTGTCAAAATCATTGCAAAGAGCTAATGCCTGATGAACCTTAAATACACTCATCATAGGATA